>OJPV01000868.1_pt1 | contig 12791 bp, 10 predicted proteins | sample 1598581 | NCBI WGS metagenome assembly OJPV01 (sample SAMN03922501, study PRJEB24848) | human gut metagenome | isolation source: stool sample | host: Homo sapiens | place: Germany | collected 2011-11
GTACGAGAATGTGAAATCTTTGGATTATACGAAAAAGTTCTTGCAGTCGGACTCGAATCCGGCTACAATGGAGGTGGTCACTCGAACCAATGCCGTCAAGTCTCCGACCAACAGCCCTGAGACCACAAAGCTGGTGTACACGGTAAAGGAGGTCGCGCAGATGCTGGCCATCAGCCAGCGTGCCGCCTACAACCTGTGCAACAGCACCACCGAGTTCCGTGTCCTGCGGGCAGGCGGAAGCATCCGCATCCCGAAAGACAGCTTCGATGCGTGGCTCTACCGGGCAGCTTGATAAGGAGGCAAATCTATGGCATATATCACGAAACGCGGCAGCTCTTACAGTGTCCGCTACACCTATCAGGACGAGCACGGCAAGAGCTGCGACAAATGGGAGAGCTTTCCCACCAAGGAGGAGGCGGTGAAACGCCAGAAACAGATCGAGCATGAGCTGGCGACCGGCAATTTCCTGATCCCGTCCACCGTGACGGTGGCGGAGTTCCTGATGGACTGGCTGCCCAAGCAGTGCAGCAAGCACAAGTGGGCACCCAAGACCTACCAGTCCAATCTGGCGCTCATCCAGAACCTCATCATCCCCTATATCGGGGAGATGCAGATGCAGAAGCTGCGGCCTTACCACATCGAAGCCCTGTACGACACCCTGAGCAAGACCCCTTGCGGACAGTATGTGGGCGGCAAGCGGCGAGACCTCTCGCCCAAGCAGCAAAAGCGCACCCTCTCCGGCACTACCCTCCATGAGGTCCACCAGCTTCTGCACAATTCCTTTCTGCTGGCGGTGGAGTGGGGCATCCTCATCAAAAGTCCCGTCCCGGTGGAAGCGCCCAAAAAGACCACCCAAGAGCGCAGCATCTGGGAGGTGGACGAGATGCGGGCGGCACTGGACAGCATGGAGGATCCTATCCTGCATCTGACGCTGGTGGGTACGCTGCGGGAAGGGGAGGTGGCAGGTCTGACCCCGGAGGACATCGACTTTGATGCTGCCAACGGCATGGGCACCTTCACCGTCAACCGTTCCATGCAGCGGGTGCAGAAGGACACGCTGGCACAGGTGGACAAGGGCTGCATCCTCCGCATCTTCCCGGACAAGCTGGAGGGCAGCAAGACCTCCCTTATCCTGAAGGACACCAAGACCGAAGCCTCCTGCCGCACCATCTTCATGACCGCCGCCTTGCGGGAGGAACTGAAACAGTGGCTGGAACGACTGAAAAGGGAAGAAGCCCTCGACCCGGAGCGATACCGCAACAGCGGGATGCTGCTGCGGCTCCCCAACGGTCTGGCGGTGGAGCCGGTGCTCATCCGCAAGAAGTTCCTGAAATGGCAGGACGCACACCCGGAGTTCCCGCGCATCGTCTTTCACGGTCTGCGCCACTCCAGTGCCACCTACCAGTTGATGATCTCCGGCGGCGACATCAAGGCGGTGCAGGGGACTACCGGTCACGCCAGTGCGGATATGCTGGTGAACACCTACGCCCATATCCAGCAGTCCTCCCGTGTGGAGCTGGGCAAGAAGTTTGAAAGCGGCTTCTATGCCAAGCCCGACACCTCCAGCCCGCAGGCTGTACCCGCCGCAGGCGAACCCACCATCTCCATGACGGCTCTCTTGGAATTGCTCAAGGATGCCGACCCGGAAATGAAGGCAAAGCTGCGCCTGGCCCTGCTCACCTGATGCAAAAAAGGGCACTGATTGCAATGCAATACAGCGCCCTACATCATCGGACATGGAAAACACCGACCGTGCAAAAACCGTGCAGAAACCGTGCACCCATGGCTTACAAAACAAAAAAGCCATGAAATCTTTCGATTTCACGGCATTTTCTGGTGCGATGGAAGGGACTCGAACCCCCGGCCTACTGATTCGTAGTCAGTCACTCTATCCAGCTGAGCTACCAACGCATACGTTCCGTTCGGAACATGATGTATTTTATCACTGAACCGGGGTTTTGTCAACACTTTTTCAGAAATATTTTTGAGATTCTTGAAAAAGAACGTCTTTTCATCCACTTTTCTTTTATTTTCTATGCATCAGCCCTGCTCTGCGAGGGTCTGGGCGATGCGGACGCCGGTGGGTGTGGCGGCAAGACCGCCCTGACCGGTCTCGCGGAGGTCGGGGGAGAGCAGGCTGCCCACGCGGCCCATGGCGTCGATGACCTCATCACAGGGGATGGCGTAGTCCACCCCGGCAAGGGCCATATTCGCACAGGAGACGGCGTTCACCGCGCCAACGACATTCCGCTTGACGCAGGGAACTTCCACGAGGCCGGCCACGGGGTCGCAGACGAGGCCCAGCAGGTTGCCCAGAGCCATTGCGGCGGCAGCGGCGCACTGCTCCGGCGCGCCGCCCTTGAGGTGGCAGAGAGCGGCGGCGGCCATCGCGCTGGCAGCGCCCACCTCGGCCTGACAGCCGCCCTCCGCGCCCGCGAGAGTGGCGCGGGCCGCGATGACCTGACCGAACCCGGCGGCGACATAGAGGGCGTCGCAAATGGACTCTTCGTCGGTCTCGCCGCTGCGGGCCAGCGGTAGCAGAACAGCGGGCAGGACGCCGCAGCTGCCCGCCGTGGGGGCAGCGACGATGCGCTTCATGCAGGCGTTGCACTCGGCGGTCTTGAGAGCTTCGGCAGTCACTGCGGCGAGGTAATCGCCGCCAAGGCTCTTTCCTTCTTGATGGGCCTGCTCCACCTTGGCCGCATCGCCGCCCGAAAGGCCGCTTCGGCTGCGCTGGGCCGGGTCATAGTCCCGGCTGGTGGCCTGCATCACCTGCCAGAGGTGGTGCATCATCTCCCGGCTGTGGGCCTCGGTGAGGCGGCTCTCGGCTAAATCGCTGCGGAGGATGGCCTCCGAAAGGGAAATATTCTGGCTGCGGGCAGCGGCCAGCATCTCTTCACAGGATAAAAACGACACTTCTCAGCCCTCCTCGCATTCTTCCGGCTCGTCGATGTTCAGGCAGGTGACTTTGCGGATGCCCGGCATCACGGCCATCTGCTGTTCCAGCACGTGGGGGATGTGGGAGTCGCATTCCAGCACCATAACGGCGTAGCCGCCCGTCGCGGCGCGGAACACCTGCATGGACGCGATATTGATGCGGCGCTGGGCCAGCGACATAGTGACCTCGGCGATGCAGCCGGGGGTGTCCTCGTTATGGATGATAAGGGTGTTGCTGTCACCGCCAAAGTCGGCAGGCACACCGTCGATCTCAGTCACGCGGATGCGTCCGCCGCCCACAGAGGCCGCCTTCAGGACGAGGATCCGGCCCGCCTTACTCTTTAAGGTAAGCACCGCCGTATTCGGGTGGGCGGCACGGAGCTCCACCGGATGGATGGTGAACTTCATGCCGGCCTCCTCGGCCAGCGCGAAGCTGTCGGGCAGACGGGGGTCGTCCGGGCGGAGACCCAGCAGACCCGCCACCAGCGCACGGTCGGTGCCGTGGCCCCGGCCTGTGGTGGCAAAGCTGCCGTAGAGCCCAATGTCCGCCTCGACGGGGACGTCGCCCAGCAGCTTCTGGGCCGTATATCCAATGCGGGCCGCACCCGCCGTATGGCTGGAGGAGGGGCCGATCATCACCGGCCCGAGAACGTCAAACAAACGCATGAGGTGTACACTTCCTTCCGTTTTGCAGCGCACGGGACCCCATTCGCTGACAAAAGAACAGATTTTCTTTCTTTTTATTATACCGCTTTTGAGCTTATTGTGCTATAATAACTTCATAATGTTTTGAATCTTGCCCTTTCAGGGGGCAGCACGGAGGGTAGAACCTATGAAACTGGTAAGCGTGGAAACTCCCGAAAAGAGTGTCTGCAAAATGACTTTCAGCGCTTCGGCTGAGGAGCTGGAAGCTGCGTCCAACGCCGTGTACGAGCGCACCCGCGCAACATACACCATCAAGGGCTTTGCCAAGGGCGAGGCTGACCGCGCCCAGATCGAGGCCGACCGCGGCGAGCACACCTTCTGGTACGACGCCATCAACGATTTGATGGACAAGGACGTCCCGGCCCTGTACAACGCAGCGATGGCAGAACACGGCTTCCACGCTGTGGACGAGCCGGTCTACGACCTGGTCAGCGTGAAGAAGGACGAGGGCTTTGTGGCCACTGCCACCACCGCCCTGCAGCCCGAGCTGAACCTGACCCAGACCACCGGCTTCAAGACCGAGTACGTCACCCCGGAAGTCACCGACAAGGAGATCGACGCTGTGCTGGAGCGCCGCCGCGCCATGGCCGCTGAGCTGGTGCCTCACAAGGGTCCGGCCGTCAAGGGCAACATCGTCCACATCGACTACGAGGGCCTGCTGGAAGGCAAGCCCTTCAACGGCGGCACCGCCCAGAACCAGACCCTGCAGCTGGGCAGCGGCCGGATGATCCCCGGCTTCGAGGAAGGCATCCTCGGCCACAAGGGCGGCGAGGAGTTCGACATCTTCGTCACCTTCCCGGCACGCTACCACGTCAAGGACCTGGCCGGCAAGCCTGTGGTCTTCAAAATCAAGCTGCACGACGTCTGTGTCCGCCAGCTGCCCGCACTGAACAGCGATTTTGCCAAGAAGGCTGCCAATGTGGACACCATGGATGAATTCCGCGCCCAGATCCGTCAGCAGCTCCACGACAACAAACACGCCGCCGCGCTCAACCGCGCCAAGGACGCCATCCTCACCCAGCTGGCCGCAGCCGCTGAGGGCGAGCTGCCCAGCGTTCTCGTCGAGAGCGCCTATCAGCAGGAGATGGAGCAGATCCAGCAGCAGCTGCAGATGCAGCGCCTGAGCCTCGACCGCTACCTGAGCCAGATCCATCAGACCCGCGAGAGCTTCACTGCCGCTGTCCGCACTGCTGCGGAGAAGAACACCCGCGCCCGGATGGCCCTGCTGCAGATCGCTCAGAACGAGAACCTCGTTCCCACTGAGGAGGACATCGACAAGACACTGTCTGAGCGCGCTGAGCGCACCAAGAAGACCCTCGAGGAAGTCAAGGCTGCATCCAACGTGGAGGCCATCCGCCGCAACGAGGGCATCCGCCGCGCTGCCGACTATGTCATCGAGCACTCCACCATCGAAGAAAAATAATTTATCCTGCTTTTGCGCCTGCACCACTGTGCAGGCGTTTTTTATTGTTCATTTTTTCTCTCTTGACTTTTTTTCTCTGCTGCGGTATTTTTAAGGTGAGAAATTCTATCCGAGCCGCAGCTGCGGCCCGGACGGATAAAGTAAAATCTTCTGCGGGACATTCCGCTCATCTATTTTATTGCGACAGGAGGTTTTCCTTATGAAAAAGTTTCTTCTCGCTCTTCTGACAGCTGTCACGGCGGCTGCGCTCTTCTGCGGCGCGGCAGCACCTGTGGCCACTTACAGCGCCAGCTATGACGCACCGGCCGGCATCAACGCCATCGTGGTGCAGGACAACAGCGCGGCGGTCATTCTGCAGGCCGCCGACATCGACCACATCCGCGCCGATTACACCTACACCTCGAGCTACGCCTTTGAAAGCTCCAAGCTCTACGACTTCACGGTGGCGGGCAGCACCCTCACCGTGACCAAGACCCGGGAGCCCAACGCTTCCCTCATCATCCAGAGTGAGGACACCCGCAGCTGCACCCTGACGCTGCAGGTACCCCGCCAGACGCTGGCAAACATCACCGTCAGCACCACCAACGACAGTATCACGCTGGACGGCGTTTCCGCACAGACCGCCAGCCTCACCACCGACAATGGCCGCATCGAGGTGTCGAACTTCAACGGCTCCACCCTGAGCGGTACTACCCGCAACGGCAAGATCACCATGAGCAGCGTCACCTCCCAGAATGTGGCTGCCACCATCCAGAACAGCGGCACCCTCAAGCTGGAAAACATCTCTGCCAACGTCTGCAACGCCAAGGTGCAGAACGGCAGCATCACCGGCTCTGTGATCGGCAGCGGCAGCTCTTACGGCTTTGAGCTGGCCGCAGGCGGCGGCAAGATCCGCGTCTCCGACGCCAGCGACAAGAGCTTCCTCTTCTTCGGCAAGGACACCCTGCAGCAGAATGCAGATGCCCCCAATAAGCTGAACCTCGCCACCAAGAACGGCGACGTTGAGGTCGAGTTCGTCCGTTAAAAGAACATTAAAAATGCCTGTGCAGCATCTGCCGCACAGGCATTTCTTTTTGTCCGGATACGGTCAGCTGAGCCAGTTGAAGCCCATGACCACCACGCCGAGGATGACGAGGATGATGCCGGTGGCGCGGTTGAGGGTCTTGGCATCAGCCTTATTGGCAAAGACCGCCGCGATGCGCGCCCACAGCAGGGTGAAGACGACGCAGAGCGCCCAGACGTACCAGACCGGCGCACCGCCGATGGCGAAATGGCTGACAGCCCCGGTCAGGGCCGTGAAGGTCATGATGAACACGCTGGTACCCACAGCCGTTTTCAGCTCGTAGCCGAGGACGCTGGTGAGGATGAGGAGCATCATCATGCCGCCGCCTGCGCCGATAAAGCCGCAGATGAAGCCGATGAGGATGCCGCAGACGATGGACTGGATGGCCCGCTTCTTTGCGCTGACGCCCTGCATGGCCTCTTTGGTGGTCATGACGGGCCGGACGATGAACTTGATGCCCAGCAGGAAGGTCATGAACACCGAGAAACTGCCCATCGTGGCCGAGGGGAGCAGGCTGGCCACCCAGCTGCCCACCACCGTGAACACCAGCACGCTCACCATCATGATGAGGCCGTTTTTGATGTCGAGGTTCTTGTTTTTATGGTAGGTGTAGGCCGAGACGGCGCTGGCCAGCACATCCGACGAGAGGGCGATGCCCACGGCCATATAGGGGTCCATATGCAGAAAGGTGATGAGCATGGGGCTGATGACAGCCGCCGCGCTCAGGCCCGCAAAGCCGGTGCCGAGACCCGCGCCCATGCCGGCGAAAAAGGTGACTAAGATCGTAAATAAAATGTTCATGCTTCTCCTTCCAGAATGGCGTTCAGATTCTTATTTATGATGTCCATCGTCTCGAAGAACGCCTTTCGCTGTGCTTCATCGGTGTGTTCCAGCAGACGTGCGCCAAATTCCTCCTGCAAGGCCCGGCCCTGCTCAATGATGGGGCAGGCTTTTTCGGTGCAGCGCAGCAGGGTGCGGCGGCGGTCGCCGGGGTCAGCCTCGCGGACGAGGTAGCCCTCCTGCACCAGACGGTCTACGTTCACCGAGACGAGGTTTGCTTTCAGTTTGCGCACCTCCACCACATCGCTGGCGGTCTGGTAGCCGGGGTTGTTGGCGAGGAACATCAGGATGTCAAAAGCCGTCTGGGGCAGATGGAGCTTCTGGCACAGGGGCTTGCAGAGGGCGGCGTAAGCCGCCGAGGTCTTCCGCCCGAATTCGATGCCTGGGGTATTCATGGGGCGCCTCCTTGTGATTCAAAATTGTATCATTCAAATTTGAAGTAATAATAGCACAAAAACGCAGCGATTGTCAAGAGAAAAGGAGCGGCCCGCATCTTGCAGGCCGCTCCCTGTTTCCGTTTTCTTTACAGCATCATGATGAGCCGCGTGCCGAAGGCCGCCAGCCATGCTACGATGCACTGATTTGCCACCATGATAAACGCCCACTTGCCGCCCAGCTCCCGCTTGACCGAGGCCACCGCCGCGATGCAGGGCGTATAGAGCAGGCAGAACACCAGCAGGGGTGCAGCCGCCGCCGGGGACAGCGCGGCGGCAAAGGCCGCAGAGGAGCCATAGAGGATGGTGAGGGTCGAAACGACGCTCTCCTTGGCCATAAAGCCGGTGATCAGGGCCGTAGATACCCGCCAGTCGGCAAAGCCCAGTGGCGCAAACAGCGGCGCGATACCGCTGGCCAGCCATGCAAGGATGCTCTGCTGCGGGTCAGCGGTGAGGCTGAGCCGCAGGTCGAAGCTCTGCAGGAACCAGATGATGATGGTCGCCACAAAGATGACCGTAAAGGCGCGCTGGAGGAAATCGCGGGCCTTTTCCCAGAGCAGCTGGACCACATTCTTGAGGCCGGGCAGGCGGTAGTTGGGCAGCTCCATCACAAAGGGGACGGCCTCGCCCTTAAAGACACTGCTCTTCAGCAGGATGGCCATCAGAATGCCCACCGCAATGCCGAGGAAATAGAGGCTGACCATCACCAGAGCCGCGTGCTCCGGGAAGAAGGCCGCCGCAAACAGGCTGTAGATGGGCAGCTTGGCCGAGCAGCTCATAAAGGGGGTGAGCAGGATGGTCATTTTGCGGTCGCGCTCCGAGGGCAGGGTGCGGCTGGCCATGACGCCGGGGACGGTGCAGCCGAAGCCGATGAGCATTGGCACGATGCTGCGCCCCGAGAGGCCGATGCGGCGGAGAAGCTTATCCATCACGAATGCCACGCGGGCCATGTATCCGGTATCCTCCAGCAGAGAGAGGAAGAAGAACAGGGTCACGATGATGGGCAGGAAGCTCAACACACTGCCCACACCGGTGAAGATGCCGTCGATGACCAGCGAGTGGACGGCTGCGTTGACGTTCCACGCCGTGAGGGTGGAATCCACCGCGGCGGTCAGGGCATCAATGCCCACTTCCAGCAGGTTCTGGAGCGCCAGACCAATGACGCCGAAGGTGAGGTAGAATACCAGCGCCATGATGCCCACAAAGGCCGGGATGGCGGTATAGCGGCCCGTGAGGAACCGGTCGATCTGGGCCGAGCGGAGCTGCTCCTTGCTCTGGCGGGGCTTCACGACGGTCTGCTCCACCAGCTGGTGGATGAAGTGGAACCGCATATCCGCGATGGCGGCGGCGCGGTCCAGACCCCGCTCCTGCTCCATCTGGACGATGATGTGCTCGATCATCTCTTTTTCGTTCTGGTCGAGCTTCAGGGCCGCCTCGATGCGCTGGTCGCCCTCCACGAGCTTTGTGGCCGCAAAGCGCACCGGGATGCCTGCGGCCCTGGCATGATCCTCGATCAGGTGGATGATGCCGTGGATGCAGCGGTGGACTGCGCCGCCGTGATCCTCCTCGCCGCAGAAATCCATCCGGCCCGGCCGCTCCTGATACTTTGCGACATGGAGCGCATGATCCACCAGCTCGTCCACGCCCTCGTTCTTTGCCGCAGAGATAGGCACGACCGGGATGCCCAGCATGGCTTCCATCTTATTGATGCGGACAGTGCCGCCGTTGCCGCGCATCTCGTCCATCATGTTCAGCGCCAGCACCATCGGCGTATCCAGCTCCATGAGCTGCATGGTGAGGTACAGATTCCTCTCGATGTTGGTGGCGTCCACGATATTGATGATGCCCGTGGGCTTCTCGCCGATGATGAACTGCCGGGTCACGATCTCCTCGCTGGTATAGGGCGACATGGAGTAGATGCCGGGCAGGTCTGTGACCTCCGTATTCGGGTTATTCCGGATCGCACCGCTCTTGCGGTCCACCGTCACACCCGGGAAATTGCCGACGTGCTGGTTGGAGCCGGTGAGCTGGTTGAAGAGGGTCGTCTTGCCGCAGTTCTGGTTGCCCGCCAGCGCAAAGGTAAGGGTCGTGCCGTCGGGCAGAGGGTTCTCGCCCTTTTTGGTGTGGTAGCGTCCGCCTTCGCCGAGGCCCGGGTGCTCCACCGGCTTTTCACTTTCTGCCGCCGCCTTTTTCGCCGCCGGGGCTTTGGCCAGAGTGACCCCGATGCGGGCGGCATCGTCCAGCCGGAGGGTCAGCTCGTAGCCGTGGATGCTCAGCTCCATCGGGTCGCCCATCGGGGCAAATTTAACCAGCGTGACCTCCTCACCGGGGATCAGCCCCATATCCAGAAAATGCTGCCGCAGAGCGCCTTCGCCGCCCACGGTCCCGACCACGGCAGTCTCGCCGATGTTCAAATCTTTCAACGTCATATGGAATGTTCCTCTCGAGCGCGTTTGTTAGTTTGCATTAACAACAGTAATATAGGCTAACTTTCCGGCGTTGTCAAGAGAAACGGGGCTGTTCTGAACTGTTCTCTGAAAAAAATCATGCCGCCATCCTCGAATATCCGAAAAAGTGCAAAAAATAAGAGCCTGTACCCGGGAAGTACCCGCCGTACAGGCTCTTATCGTTTTTTATTCAGTTCGCGGTGTGGTAGCCGTCAGGGTTCTTCTTCTGCCAGTTCCAGCTGTCGGCGCACATTTCCTCGATGCCGTACTCAGCCACCCAGCCAAGCTCATTCCTGGCCTTGGTGGGGTCAGCATAGCACTCGGCGATGTCGCCGGGGCGGCGGGCCTCGATGACGTAGGGGATGGGCTTGCCGCAGGCCTTCTCAAAGGCGTGGATGACATCCAGCACGCTGTAACCCTTGCCGGTGCCGAGGTTACAGATGAAGAGGCCGCAGTTCGTTTCCAGCTTCTTGATGGCGCAGACATGGCCGCGGGCCAGGTCCACGACATGGATGTAGTCGCGGACGCCGGTGCCGTCGGGGGTGGGGTAGTCATTGCCGAAGACATGGACCTTTTCCAGCTTGCCCACAGCCACCTTGGCGATGTAGGGCATGAGGTTGTTGGGGATGCCGTTGGGGTCCTCGCCGATGAGGCCGGACTTGTGGGCGCCGATGGGGTTGAAGTAGCGCAGCAGAGCCACGTTCAGGGTGGGGTCCGCCTTGCAGACATCGGTGAGGATGCGCTCGGTCATGGCCTTGGTGGTGCCGTAGGGGTTGGTGGTGGCACCCACGGGGAAGTCCTCGGTGATCGGCACACTGGCGGGGTCGCCGTAGACGGTGGCGGAAGAGCTGAACACGAAGTTGTGGCAGTTGTGCTTGCGCATCACATCCAGGATGACCAGCGTGCAGTTGAGGTTATTGTAGTAGTATTCGATGGGCTTGGACACGCTCTCGCCGACGGCCTTATAGGCTGCGAACTGGATGACCGCCGTGATGTCGGGACACTCGGCGAAGATCTTCTCCACATCCTCGTGTTTGGTCATATCGGCCTGATAGAAGCGGAAGTCCTTGCCGGTGATCTGCTTGACGCGGTCGAGGACCACAGGGGATGCATTATAGTAATTGTCCGCCACGACGACGTCGTAGCCGGCATTCAGGAGCTCGATGCAGGTGTGGCTGCCGATGTAGCCTGCGCCGCCGGAAACCAAAATAGCCATGTCCAGTACCTCTCTTGTTCCAAATGTTGCTTCGCACAGAGCCCTTGTGCTCTGTCTGCCTAAAGGATACCGCTTTTTGCACAGAGAATCAAGTACCGGCTTTTTTATGAAAATATATTTTTGTTGCATCTTTTCAGACAGTCTGATGAACTGCAAAGATTTTTAGTCCGCAAGGCATGGAGAGGACACGCAAAAAACAGCAAAGGGCAGCTCCCGCAAGAGAGCTGCCCTTTGCTGCGGCTGATATTTGCTTACAAACGGCCGCACTGACGGCCGGTGAAGAAGCGGAGCGTAGTGTTGGCTCGGAAGACTTTGCCTGCCCGCAGCACCGTCGTCGGGAACTCCGGGTGAGAGGGGCTGCAGGGGAAGTGCTGGGTCTCAAGGGCAAAGCCGCCGTACTTTTCCAGCGGGACGCCGCCCTTGCCGGGGGAGGGGCAGTTCTGCAGGAAGTTGCCGGTGTAGAGCTGGATGCCCGGCTGGGTGGTGTACATCTTCATGCTGATGCCGGTCTTGTCGCTGGACGCCCAGGCGCAGAGGCTCTGGCTGGCACCCCGGGGCCGGTCGAGGACATAGCAGTGGTCGAAGCCGCCGCCCGCCATGGTGGTCTGGTAGAAGCCGGTGTCGAGGTCGCGTCCCAGAGGCTTTCCGGTGCGGAAGTCCATCGGCGTACCGTCCACAGGCAGGATCTTGCCCGTGGGGCAGGTCTCGTTGTTGCCCTCGAGGTAGTTGGAAGCGTAAATGCGGAGCTTCTGGCCCAGCACATTGCCGCCGCCGTCGAGGTTGAAGTAGGTGTGGTTGGTCAGGTTGATGATGGTGTCCTCGTCAGTGGACACACGGTAGTCCATCCGCAGGGTGTTGTCCGGCGTGAGGATATACCGCACACTGACCTTCAGATTTCCGGGGAAACCGTCTTCGCCCGCCGGGCTTTCGGTCTCCATCAAAAGGGTGTCGCCGAACATCTTCACATCGTAAATTTTGCGGGGGAAGGTGCCGTGCAGGTGATTTTTGCCATTGTTGGCTTCCAGCTTGTAGGTCTTCCCGCTGAGAGAAAATTCCGCATTTTCAATGCGGTTGGCGTACCGGCCCACGAACGCACCGCAGCAGGTGCTGCCGGATGAGTTGAAATCCGCCTCATAGTCGGCGAGGGTGTCGTGTCCGACGACCACATCCACCGGACCCGTTTTTGTAGGGACGAAGAGATTTTTGATCACACAGCCATAGTTCAGCACGCTGACCTCAAGTCCACCGGGATTGGAGATGATGTATTCATCCACCTTATCGCCGTTTTTGGTCACACCAAAGGGCTTGGAGCGGAACTGTGCCATAAGGCTCGCCTCCTTCTTCATTATTTTCGGTCAGGGCAGCGCAGCCCCGACCTCGTCCATAATTATGATTATAGCACAGTTTTCCAGACTTGTGTGAGAATGCTTTTAGATTTATCTTCCAAAATTTCGAGAGATTTTTTGGACATATTGCGAAACAGAAAAGGGAGCTGCTGCAAAATGCAACAGCTCCCTTTTGAATCTGTATAAAATTATGCTTCCGGCTGAGCCTCGGCGGCGTTCGACTGCGCGATATACTCGGCGGCATCGTCGGGGATGTCGTCCATTCCGTCGTCACCTACATCGACCACCAGCGGCGGCTTCTTGAAGAGGATGTCGTAGAGGATGGGGACGATGTACAGGGTCATCAGGCTGTCTCTTATACACATCTCCGAGCCCACGAG
>OJPV01000895.1_pt1 | contig 12357 bp, 9 predicted proteins | sample 1598581 | NCBI WGS metagenome assembly OJPV01 (sample SAMN03922501, study PRJEB24848) | human gut metagenome | isolation source: stool sample | host: Homo sapiens | place: Germany | collected 2011-11
AGCTGGAGCTGCTATCCAGATTCGAACTGGAGACCTCATCCTTACCAAGGATGCGCTCTACCAACTGAGCTATAGCAGCACAATCACAGCTCAATTATAATACCATAAACTCTGCCGCATTGCAAGAGTTTTTTGCAAAAAAATTTTGCATTTTGCGTTTTTTCTGCCCGGATGCAGAAAAACGGCTGCCGTTTTCCACGGCAGCCGTCTGCATTGTTGAAAATATCACTCGATAAGGCCGTTCAGCAGGGCCAGGCACTTGCGGCTGTGCAGCTTGCGGATGGCCTTTGCCTCGATCTGGCGGACGCGCTCACGGGTGACGCCGAAGTCGCGGCCCACCTCTTCCAGCGTGCGGGGACGGCCATCGTCCAGACCAAAGCGGAGACGGATGACCTTCTCTTCACGGGGAGTCAGGCTCTTGAGAGCCTGATTGATCTGCTGGGCCACCATAGCGCGGTCAGCAGCCTTGCCGGGAGCCTCGGCATTCTCGTCGGCAACGAAATCGCCCAGAGAGGAATCCTCTTCCTCGCCCACGGGGCTCTCAAGGCTGGCGGGCTCCTGTGCCATGCGCTGGATCTCACGCACACGCTCGACGCTCATGTCCATGGCCTTTGCCAGCTCTTCCGGGGTGGGCTCGTGGCCGTTCTGGTAGACCAGCTGGTTGGTGGCCTGACGCATCCGGTTGATGGTCTCGACCATATGCACCGGGATACGGATGGTACGGGCCTGGTCGGCGATGGCGCGGGTGATGGCCTGACGGATCCACCAGGTCGCATAGGTGGAGAAGCGGAAGCCGCGGTCGCAGTCGAACTTCTCAGCCGCCTTGATGAGGCCGATGTTGCCCTCCTGGATGAGGTCGAGGAAGGCCAGATTGTGGCCCACGTGCTTCTTGGCGATGGAGACCACCAGACGGAGGTTCGCTTCGCTCAGGCTGCGGCGGGCGTTCAGGCCGTCGCGGCGGGTCTTCAGCAGCTCCTGACGGCGCTCCTCGGTCAGGGGGCCGTTCTCCACAGCCTCCATGGCCTCTTCCTCAGCGGCCTTTTCCTCGGCGTCCTCGCTGGGCTTCTCACTGCCCTCTTCGTCGATGTCCTCGGTGTAGCTGCGGCTGTTCTCATCCTCCTCGAACGAGAAGCGGGCGCTGTTCTTCTTGATGTACTCGGTCGCACCGTACTTCTGGCGGTCGGCCTGCAGGATGTGGGCAGCCTCGGCACCGGCGTGGATGCGCTTGCTCAGATCAACTTCCTGTTCCGCGCTCAGCAGAGGGATCTGGCCGATCTGCTTGAGGTAGTTCTTGACGGGGTCGTCCAGCAGCTCATCCATCGCAGCCTTCAGATCGGCAGGGTTCTCCTCGGCGGCCTCTTCCTCGTCGTCGCCGCCCAGACCCAGCTCGTCGCTGTTGTTCTCGGCGTTCTCCACCTCGGCGATGATGCTGTCCACGTCCAGATTCACATCGGCGTCGGCCTCATCCTCGATGATCTTGATGCCGCGCTCTTCAAGGAGCGTATAGAGCGTTTCCACATCCATCCTGCACTGTGCAGCCAAAGTTTTGGCCTCCTGTGCCGACAGGGTGCCTTCGCCTTTCGTCAACAGTTCCTTCAAAGTCATGCCCATTTCGCTCTCTCCTTCTCACTGCGGGGGAAGCGCCCCGCAAGTGAACTTGTCTCATAGTTTCGGCCTTGCTTCTTAAATCACAAGACCTCCGTTGACGCCGAACACCTGGCCGGTGATGTAGCCGGCGTCTTCTCCGGCGAGGTACAGCAGAAGCTTTGCCACCTCTTCGGCGGTGCCGAGACGGCCCACAGGGGTCTCTTCGGCCAATGCCGCTTTGTCCTCCGCAGTGAACGAAGCCATCATATCGGTGTCGATGACGCCGGGGGCCACGCAGTTCACGGTGATGCCGCTGGGACCTTCTTCTTTTGCCAGTGCCTTGGTCAGGCCGATGAGGCCCGCTTTGGCGGCGGAATAATGTACCTCGCAGCTGCCGCCGGTCTGGCCCCACATGCTGCTCACGGTGAGGATACGGCCCGCTTTGCGGCGTATCATCCCGGGCAGGGCCAGCTGGCAGAGGTTGAACGCACCGGTCAGGTTGACGTCCAGCATCCGCTGCCACTCTTCCGGCGTGATGTCGGTGAACAGCTTCTGCTGGGCGATACCCGCGTTGCTCACCAGCACATCCACCCGGCCCAGCGCCTGCTCGGCGGCGCGGAAGGCCAGCTCACAGCTGGCCCGGCTGGCCACGTCACACTGGATGGCCAGTACGCCCGGCAGCTCTTTTTGCAGGGCTGCGGCGGCCTCGGCGTTGGTGTGGTAGAACACTGCCACCCGGTAGCCCGCCGCATAGAATGCGCGGGCTGCTGCTGCGCCGATGCCCCGGTCGCCGCCCGAGATGAGGACGGTGCGGTCCTTCGCCGCCGGGGCAGTGCTCCGGGGCTCTGCCGCAGGTTCCGGCTCACGTTCCGGCTCCGATGCCGGCGTGTTCTCCGGCGCAGCGCTGACCGGCATTTCCCTCGTTTCCTGCACCGGCGGTACGGCCACAGCCGCTTCTTCCGGCTCGGGCAGAGTCGGCCTGCGCTGTTCTTTCTTCGGCTCTGCGTCTGCAAGGTCAAATGTCAGCTCAAATTCGTCGTTGTACAAGAGTCAAACCCTCCTGTCCACTATTTTCGGCCGCAGCGCCTCTTCGTGTCAAAGCCTCTGCGGCGGGAAAGGAAACAGCTTCCCCCACCCCGCCGGAGCTGCGCTCTGCTCACTTTTTCCGGTCTAGGCCGGCTCTGCGGCGCGCCCGGCGGCATTTGTGTGGTTTCGACAAGTTTCCATTGAATAATATAGCACAATCGGGCGAAAAAATAAAGTGGTCACCGGTGATTTTTTCACGCAGTTCCCACTTTTTTCACAGATTCAGGGGTTCACGGGCGGCTTCCAGCGGGGCTTTGCGGCCCGCCTGGCCCGCAGTGAAACGAAAAATTCCTGCAAAAGCTGCTGTGCCTCATCGGCCCGCAGTCCCTTCTCGATGACGGGGTGATGGTTGAAGGGCTGGGCGAAGAGGTCTGTCACCGAGCCGCAGCAGCCCGCCTTGACGTCGGCGGCACCGTACACCACCCGCTTGATGCGGCTGTTGATGATGGCGCCGCTGCACATGGGGCAGGGTTCCAGCGTCACGAACAGCTCACACTGCCACAGCCGCCAGCCGCCCAGCTTTTTGCAGGCCGCGTCGATGGCCAGCAGCTCAGCGTGGTGGAGAGCGTTTTTCTCTGTCTCGCGGGTGTTGTGGGCGGCAGAGATGATCTCTCCGCCCTTCGCCACTACCGCGCCCACCGGCACTTCGCCCAGCGCAGCGGCTTTCCGGGCCTCTTCCAGCGCCGCGCCCATCAGCTCAAAATCGGTCATCCCATTCCCCTTTCTGCCAGCCGTGCGGCAAACACGAGGCAGTTATTTATAATATGTAACGCGCTGCCGGGCCATACGCTCTTCGCTTTCCGGGCCGCCCAGCCGAAGATGAGCCCCATGCCCAGCGCATAGGCCCGGGTCGTCCAGCTACCGTGCAGAGCCGCAAAAATCACCGCCTGCACTACCACAGCCCCCGCGCCGCCCAGCGGCTGCAAAAGATAGAGCGCCCCGCCCCGAAAGGCAAGCTCTTCCGCCAGAGGGGTCACAAGGCAGATGCGCAGCGCAGCCCACCCGAGGGCCGCGCCCTCGGGCAGAGCCGTCTTTTCCGCCGGGAGCAGCAGCTGTGCTCCCGCCGCCAGCAGCGCCCAGAGCACGGCCGCCTCGGCCAGGACCCGGCACTGAGCCGGAAAAGACGGTTTTTCCGTTTCCCTTATCAGTCTTTTCACGGCGCACCCTCCTGTCGGCGGACATTGTACCATACTGCCGCCCCGTTTTGCAAGCAGTTCTTCGTTCATTCGAAGAAATTTCACTCAAAAGATTGACATTCCGCCCGGCGTTCTGGTATACTTTGTACGACTTTTTTATAGATTTGTCGTTTTACCAAAGACACACGATGAACGCACCCATGGAGGTACGAACTATATGATACGCATTCTTACCGATTCCGCATCCGACATCCTGCCCGCCGAGGCCGTACAGCTGGGTGTGGACGTCATCCCCCTCAACGTCACCCTCGAGGACGGCACCGTCATCCGGGACGGCGTGGACCTGACTCCCAGCGAGTACTACGAGCACATGGCCAGCTGCAAAAAGCTGCCCACCACCAGCCAGCCCAGCCCTGAGCTGTTCGAAAAGTTCTACGCCGAGGCTGCTGCCGCCGGAGACGAGGTCGTGGGCATCTTCCTGTCCCATGAGCTGTCCGGCACCTATCAGTGTGCGAAGCTGGCCGCAGACCTGGCCAACGTGGACAACGTCCTCTTCGTGGACAGCACCAATGTCTGCCTCGGCGAGGGTCTGCTGGTGCGTCTGGCCGCACACCTGCGGGATGAAGGCAAGTCTGCCGTCCAGATCGCCGCCACCCTCGAGCACGCCAAGGAGCACCTGCACCTCGTTGCCGCCATCGACGACCTGAAGTATCTGCGCAAGGGCGGCCGTCTGCCCGCCGCCGTCGCCGTGGCCGGCGGGATGCTGGGCATCAAGCCCCTCATCACCATCAAGGAGGGCAAAGTCGCCATGGCCGGCAAGGCCCGGGGTCTGCCCGGCGCATACGTCGCCCTCTTCAAGAAGATAGAGGAGCTGGGCGGCGTCAATCCCCGTTTCCCCTCTCTGGCCGGTTACACCATCAGCACCCGCGAGGTGAACCCCATCCAGACCTATCTGGTGGACAATCTCGGCCTTCCCGAGCCGCTGGTGCGCCAGATCGGCTGCGTCATCGGTACCCACGCCGGTCCCGGTGCGTTTGGTCTGGCCTTCTTCGATAACGGGCTGGTCATCGACTAAGAGTATATAGGAAGAGGCTGCTGTGCATCTGCACGGCAGCCTCTTTTCGTTTTTACTTACAGCATATCCGTGATGAGCTTGCCCAGCAAAAGCACCAGCACCACGAGCATCATGGGGCGGATGAACTTTGCGCCCTTTCTCAGGGCGAAGTGAGAGCCGATGATGTTGCCGACGATGTTGCTGATGGCGCAGGGGATGCCCACCGGAAAGACCACCAGCCCGCTGCTCAGATAGGTGAAGAGGCTGGCGTAGTTGCTGGCGAGGTTGAGCACCTTGGCGTTGCCGTTGGCGGTGCGCAGGTCAAAGCCCATCAGGCTGGTGAAAGCGATGATGGCAAAGGTCCCGGTGCCAGGCCCCACCATGCCGTCGTACAGACCGATGCCGAGGCCGATACCCAGGGCCAGCAGGGCCTTTTTCAAATTCAGGGTGCCGTCGTCCCGGTTCTCGTCCGGGAGGTTGCGACGCCACAGGATGACGACTGCCGCGATGGGCAGGATGATGAACATCATCATCTGCAGCACCTCATCGCTGAGCATCAGGACGATGTGTGCGCCCAAGGCACTGCCCGCAAAGCTTCCGATGGCGGCGAGGATGCCCACCTTGAGGTTCATCGCGCCGTTCTTGAAGAAGCTGGCCGTGGCGAACGTCGTGCCGCAGGCGGCGCTGAATTTGTTGGTGGCGTAAGTATAGTGAGGCGGCAGACCCGCGAAGAGATAGGCCGGCAGGCTGATGAGTCCGCCGCCGCCCGCTGCCGAATCGACAAAGCCCGCAAAGCCGGTCATGAACACCAGAAATGCCATCATCGGCAGGCTGATTTGAATACCCATTGTTATGATTCCCCTTAATATTCCTATTTTTCCACGATTTTACTTGTACAGCTCACCCTCGCAGGCCAAAATCTGGTCGAGTATCATCCGGGACACCCGGGCGCCGTAGACCATGGAGGGATGGTCATTGTACTCGATGATGTCGTGGAAGTCCTTGTTCATCAGGACGATGACATACTCGCCGTAGGGGGTGTGGACGATGCCGCCGTCGTTGCGGCAGGCATTCATGCTGCCGCTCTTGCTGGCCACCCAGATGAGTTCCGGCTCGCCGGTCTCCTCGCAGTCGAGATAGAACTGAGGGAAGTCGTGGGTCAGCATGGTATTGTAGTGCTGCTGACGGAAGATGGCCAGCATCTCAGCGCTGGCCTCAGCGCTGACGAGCGTTCCCTTTGCCACCTGCGCAAACAGCGAGGCGTAGTCCCGGGGCGTCGTGGTGCCGAGGTCGTTGTAAATATCAAAGTGGAGCGGGTTGTGCAGGACGGTGTGGGCAAAGCCCATCTCCCGGATGCAGGCGTTGATGGTGTCCAGCCCCAGATAGTCGATGACCATGTTGGTGGCGATGTTGTCGGAGCAGATGATCATCATGGTGGCGGCGTCTTTAACTTTCAGACTTGCGCCCACGCCCAGCGCCCGGAGCATACCGGAACCGTCCACAAAGTGCTCGGGCTTGTAAGTGATTTTTTCCTCGAGGCTGGCTTTGCCCCGGCTGGCCTGCAGATACAGGGCTGCGAGGATATATGCCTTGATGGTGGAAGCCGTCTCAAATTCCTCGTCAGCGCCGATCTCGACCGTGTGGCCGTGCAGGTCGTCCACAAAGACGCTCATCTTCCCCTGATAGGAATACAGCTCCGCCGCAATGCGCTTTTCCAGCGTCATGTTTTTATCCATTTTGGAATCTCCCTGTCGTTTTATACATTATTTAGAGGTTTTCTTCGAAGAACCGCCGGGCGTTGCGGTAGAAAATGGCCTCCACCTCGTCCTCGGTGAAGCCCTCGCGGCGGAGTGCGTCGGCCAGCAGCGGGAGCTTGGAACAGTCGTCCATTTCCAGCTTGCCGCCGATGCCGTCGAAGTCACTGCCCAGACCGATGATCTCAATACCGCCCACCTGCTTGAAGTGGGCCGCGTGCTTTGCCATCAGGGCCGTGGTGCTGCGGCAGAGCTTTTCTTCGGGCTGGTTGTCGAGGAAGCCGCTGCAGTAGTTCAGACCCACGAGGCCGCCCTTGTTGGCGAGGGCGCGGATCATCTCGTCGGTGAGGTTGCGGCAGTGGGGTGCCAGGGCGCGGCAGTTGGAGTGGCTGGCCGCAAAGGGGCGGGTGGAGTGCTCCACAATGTCCCAGAAGCCCTTGTCGGACAGGTGGCTCACGTCTGCGATGATGTGCAGACGCTCCATCTCAGCCAGGAACTCGAAGCCCTTTTCTTTCAAGCCCGTCTCGGTGTTGGGGGCGCAGGGCCAGATGTTGTGGCCCCCGCCGGGGACGACGTTGGGGCTGGCAAGCTCGTTCTCGTGGTTCCAGGTCAGGGTCATCATGCGGACGCCCAGCTCGTACATCCGGCGCAGCACGCCGATGCTGCCCTTGCAGCAGCCGCCCTCTTCAATGGTGAGCATTCCGCTGATCTTGCCCTCGGCGGCGTTCTTGCGGATGTCAGAGGGTTGATACACCGGAGCAATATCCTCCGGGTATTTTTCCATGATGCGTTTGAAGACGTCGATTTCTTCCAGCGCCGTCACCAGCGGGTCGGCACCGGGGGTCTTGTCTCCCAGATTGACAAAGGCGGCGAAGCACTGCAGCATATAGTCGCCCTTTTTCAGTTTCTGCAAGTCGATATGCAAATCATTCTGCGCAAAGCTCTTGGGCGTACCCGCCTTTTCGGCGTAGCGCAGCTCACTCAGGGTGTCACAATGTAGATCAAAGACTTTCATGGTTATCTCCTTTTAGAAAATACTCCCCACCGCATACAAACACTTCACCAGATCCTCCCGATACAGCGGGTCATCCGGCTCAAGGCTGTTGATGACCACACCGCCGCTGACGGCGGCACCGGTGGAGTGGATATACCGCCCTTCGCCCAGATAAAGCGCCACATGGCCAGGGAAGAAGAGCGCATCGCCGGGCTTTTTGTTCTCGAAAGCCACCTCATGCATCGGCCAGCCCTCGATGATCTTTGCGTCGCGGTAGATGAGCACACCACACTGCATATAGGCGCTGCTGACAAGGCCCGAGCAGTCGATGCCCCGGCCCGACTTGCCGCCCCAGCGGTACTCGGTACCCATATACTTCTTTGCCTGCTCACAGACAGCGGCGCGGAAGGCGTCTTCGCTGCCGCCGTACCAATGTGCCACAGCTTCCGGCACGAGCTTGTCTGCCGTCGTGTCCAGCGTCTCGGCCAGCGCGTCATTGAAGGCAAGGCCCTCTCTCTGGGAGAAGACCGCCGTCATCTCATATTTCACCGGCTCCAGCGCCACATCCCGGACATAGCCCGTCCGGCCATCCGTCAGCAGAACTTTCGCCCAGCCCTTGTGGGCCTCGGCCTCTTCGGCGGTCTCAGGCTGGCGGCGGAGAACACCTCCCCGCTCCAATTCCATCATCCGGACGCCCTGCACCCTGGGCAGGCTGAGGACATCCGTAGCGCGGCCCACGAGAACGAGGTCTGCCCCCAGATACTCCCACAGCTCCTCCTCGCGGACAAACTGCAACTCCCGCTGATTCACATAGCCATGGTAACCGTAAAAGCTGACCACTTCGGCCACATCGGGCGGAAGCTGGACGCCCGCAGCGGTCACGCCGCCGGGCGCAGTCCGCACCTGACAGGCCTGCCCATACAGGCCCTCATCTCCGATGGTGGAGACAAGACCCTCTTCGCCCTCTTTGATGGTCTGGGGCAGGTCGTAAATGGTGCCTACCGGCACCGAAAATAATGCGTATTTCATGGTTCGCTCCCTTCCAGCAGCTGCAGCAGCTCATCCGGCCGCATCGAGAGGATGGCACCATCGGCGGTGCCGGTCACGGTGTCGGCCAGCGACTGCTTGGCCTGCTGCAATTCCACGATTTTTTCTTCAATGGTATCCTGTGCAATGAGCTTATACACCTGCACCGGGTTCTGCTGGCCGATGCGGTAGGCGCGGTCGGTGGCCTGATTCTGGGCGGCGACGTTCCACCACGGGTCGTAGTGGATGACGATGTCCGCCGCCGTCAGGTTAAGGCCGGTGCCGCCGGCCCGCAGCGAGATGAGGAAAACGCTCACCTCTCCCCCGTTGAACCGCCGGACCAGCTCCGCCCGGACGGGCTTCGGCGTCGAGCCCTGCAGCGTAAAGTGGCTGATGCCCTCAGCGTCCAGACGCTTTGCCAGCAGCTCAAGCATCGAGGTGAACTGGCTGAACAGCAGGATGCGGTGGCCGCCCTCCACAGCGCTGGAGACAAGCTCCGCGCAGGCGTCCAGCTTGGCGCTGCCGCCCTCCCAGTTGTCTGCGATAAGGCGCGGGTCGCAACAGATCTCCCGCAGCCGCATGAGGACGGCGAACACCGCCATCTTGTCCTCGGGCTTTGCGGCCTGCAGCTTCTCCCGGGCGTCCACCACAGCGGCCAGATAGAGCTTGCGCTGCTCTTCTTCCAGCTCGATGCGGTAGACATTCTCGGTCTTGGGCGGCAGCTCCTTGAGCACATCCGACTTCATGCGGCGGAGGATGAAGGGGCCGGTCAGCTGATTGAGACGCCGCACGGCGGTCTGGTCTTCCTCCTGCACGATGGGCTTCTCGAACCGGCTGCAAAAGCTCTTGTAGGGCGGCAGATAGCCCGGCATCAGGAAGGAGAAGATGCTCCACAGCTCGCCCAGCCGGTTCTCCACCGGCGTACCGGTGAGGGCGAACCTCACCCGGCTGCGCACTTTGCAGACGGCCTTGTATTTCTGGGTGGTGTGGTTCTTGATGGCCTGCGCCTCGTCGAGGATGCAGGCGTAAAACTCCTGCCCCTCGTAAAGCGCCTCGTCACGCCGCAGCAAATCGTAGCTGGTCACCACGAGGTCGGCGGCGGGCCAGCTCTCAGCCAGCTCGGCGCGGTGGGCGGCGTCGCCATCCACCACCACGCAGGAGAGTTCGGGCGTGAATTTCTGACACTCCTCGGCCCAGTTCAGCACCAGCGAGGCCGGGCAGACGATAAGGCTGGGCAAAGTCTGGCCGTTCTGCTTCATGGCCAGCAGGTAGCTCAGCACCTGCACCGTCTTGCCCAGGCCCATATCGTCGGCGAGGATGCCGCCCATGCCGTAACCGTCCAGCGTCCGCAGCCAGCGGTAGCCGTCCCGCTGATATTTGCGCAGGGTCTTTTGCAGGGAGACAGGCGGGGCATACTCGCTATCCTTGACGGCGTGGAAGCTCCGGCTGATGCGCCGGAAGGCGTCATCCCGGTTGAAGCGCACACCGGTCTGGCCCGACAGCGCCCAGTCGAGGCTGGGCGCACGGTAAAGCGGAAGCTGCGCATGGTTCTGGCCCAGCTTTGCGCCGGAGAGTTCCAGCGTTTCGTTCAGTTCGTCCAACACTTCCAGCGAGTCATCCAGCCGCAGCAATCGGCCATCCCGCAGGCGGTGGTAGCGCTTTTTCTGGTGGAGCGACTTGAGCAGAGCTTTCAGCTCGCTCACCGGGAATTCGCCGGTGTCCACCTCCAAATCAAGCACGCTGCCCTGTACCGACACACCCACCGAGATCTTCGGCGGCGCAGCCTGCAAGTCGCGGAATGCATCGCTGAGGTAGACTTCGCCCTCCGCCAGCAGGGCAGGCACACCCTCTTCAAGAAAAGTAACAAGGGTATCCTCGTCGTCTGTGCCATATTCGGCGGGGCTGGTGTCGGTCTGCTGGGTCAGATAAGTTTGGAGCAGCCGCCCGGCCCGACGCTCTGCGCGGGCGTCCCTCAATAAATCGGTCGGGGCCGCAAAAGGCGTCACCCGGTCTTCCCCATACAAAAATTCCGGGTGGGCGCGGACGGCCCCCATGTGGGGCGCATCCAGATAAAACTGCACCACCGGCTCCAGCGGTATCTGATTCAAAAGCAGCCGGTCAGGGTCGTCGATGGTGATCTTCCGGCCCAGCTCCGGCAGCACGAAGCTGCAAAACGATACGGCATCCTTGCTGGTGAAAAAGAGTCCACTGCCACAGAGGGCGTTCAACGCGGGCAGCAGACGGGCCGCTTCGGCTCGTTCCAGTTTCCAGATGGTGTCTTCATTATAAAGGTAGCTGTAGTCGAGGCCCTGCAATGTGTACAGACTGGGCTCCACCACGATGTGTACGCCGCCCCTCTTCTTCTCGACCCGCAGCGTCAGCGTGGGCAGACCCTTTCGCAAGGCGTAACCGCCCACCTCGCCCCTCGGCTCATATAATACCACCAGTTCATCCAGCAGCTCACCCGACAGCGGCACACTTCCAGCGGGGCCATTTGCGATGCTGCGGGTCGGGCGGCCTGTGGCGGCTTCCACGCTCTTTACCGTGTCCTGCTGGCGGCGGAGCAACGTCAGAATTTTCTGTGCCTCGGTGGTAAAGGCGTCCCAGCGGTGGACAAAGGCCAGCGTTTTGCCGTAGCTGACGCTCCGCTCTTTCTCGATGGCCGTCAGCAGTTCCGGGATGCTTTTTACGACATACTGCCGCCCGCCGTCCGAAATGCGGAGGCGCAGCAGCGGCGGCTGTCCGGAGTAGTCCAGAATGAGCTCCGGTTCCAGTTCCGCGAAGCCTCGCTGCTGTCCGTCCGAGGCCGTCAGACTCTCCACCTCGGCCAGCGCGTCCTCCTGATAAGCTCGAAGAAGTTCCTGCGCCTGCACATCCGAGACGGGTTCATCGCCTCGCCATTTCCTGCCGAACAGCATCTCGAGACCGGAGACATAGCTATCCTTCCGGGCTGCGGCTTCTTTAGCAAATTCTGTCCCGCGCTGCACGCCCGGGATGTCCAGCAGTGCCTTCTTCTCTGGCTTTGGTTCCATCTTTTCTTCCGGCTCATCCACCTCATGCAGCAGCAGCGCACCGATGTGCTTGCAGCAGGGACCTTCGCCGTTTTCATTGAAAGGGCAGGTACAGCTGGCGCTGACGAAACTGCCGTTCTGGCGCAGCCATGCCTGGGTCCGGTAGAGGTTCCGGCCGCTGCCCCGCACGTCGGCGCTCAGATGGCGCACGCCGTTCTCCGCCGTCTCACATTCCAGATCCTGCACCCGGTTCTCGTATGCCTTGGCCTGTGCATAAATCGTGCTGCCCAGCAGATAGCGGATTTCTTCTCTGTCCATGTCTCTGCCCTCCCTCTCCCAAGCGTCCTATTGGTTAAGCATACCGCACCCGCCGACCAGATGCAAGAGCTTTGGACGAAAAAAGCAAAAAGAAAACGCTCCAAGATTTCTCTTAGAGCGTTTTGATCAAGTCGGCGACTACCTATTTTCACAAGCCGTTTCCAGCTAACTATCTTGGGCACGAGTGAGCTTAACTACTGTGTTCGGAATGGGAACAGGTGGAACCTCACCGTCATCGTCACCGACCATATGACTGACACAGTATATCACATTTCTGTGTATCTGTCCAGTATTTCTTAGAAGGACGTGCCTTCAAAACTGAATAATCACTGCTTACATTTTTTCGTTGACTTAAAAGTCTCAAGCGAATTGTGGTCAAGCCCTCGACCTA
>OJPV01000899.1_pt1 | contig 12335 bp, 7 predicted proteins | sample 1598581 | NCBI WGS metagenome assembly OJPV01 (sample SAMN03922501, study PRJEB24848) | human gut metagenome | isolation source: stool sample | host: Homo sapiens | place: Germany | collected 2011-11
ACGAGATCATGCCTAGTCTCGTGGGCTCGGAGATGTGTATAAGAGACAGGTTTCAGATCCCGGATGCCGAGCCGTAAGAGTGGCACTTTCGACCAGATATAGACAAAGAGGGCGAGCGCAGAGACTGCCTGCGAGATGATTGTAGCGATTGCCGCACCGGGAACACCGAGGCGGCAGATGCCAACCAGGAATACATCCAGAAATACATTGACAATGGTCGTCAGGATCAGGACATAGAGCGGCGCTCTGGAATCTCCGATCGCGCGCAGGGCGGCGGAGAAAATATTGTAAAAAAAGGTAAAAATAAGACCCAGCGAGATAATCTGCAAATACAAGGATGCCTGCGCCGATATCTCTTCCGGCGTCTGCGTCAGGCGGATAAACAGGCGGCTTCCGGCCAGTGAGATTCCGGAGAGCACGATGGTCAAAAGCAGTCCGGAGAGTACAGAGGTCGCAAATTCATCTTTCAAATGCTGGTAATCTTTTGCTCCAAAGTAGCTTGCCATCAAAATCGATGCGCCGAGTGACAGTCCCACAATCAGAAAAGTCAGGATATTCATGATCGGACCCGCCGCGCCGACCGCCGCCAATGCTTCTTTTCCGTAAAATTGTCCGACAACCACCGAATCGACCGTATGGTAGAGCTGCTGAAATAAATTTCCAAAAACAAGCGGAACCGCGTAGGCAATCAGGTGTCCGGTTATATTTCCTTTTGTCATATCACGTGCCATATGTATTTCCTCCAAATCCCAATTTATAACTAAGATTGTAGCACGGAACAGAGTGTCTGCCAAATAAAAAAATCTGTCGAATCATGCCGATTTGGAATGCGAAGCATCGACAAGCTCCCGTTACTTGGCACACATGTGTGAACAGTAACAGGAGTTGGAGCAGCATAAAACCGCCCTATCTAGTGGAAATCACTAAGGAAATGTGGTAAGATATATAAGTTAAACTGGACTTAATAGCGGTTGACAGATTGACAAAAGTAAAAATTGTATCTTTCAGTATAAAAACAGTAAAATTGAGTTGGAAACAACAGACAGAAAGGAAGTACAGTATGCAGGCAATCATTCTGGCTGGCGGACTGGGGACGCGGCTTCGCAGTGTGGTAAGCGATCGTCCGAAACCGATGGCGCTGGTTGAAGGTAAGCCGTTTCTGGAGTATGTGCTTCAGGGGCTGAAAAAAAGCGGAATTGATGATATTATTTTTGCCGTCGGTTATAAGGGCGGCATGGTGGAAGAATATTTTGGAGATGGATCGCGGTTTGGCATCCGGGCGCGGTATGCGTATGAGGAAGAGCTGCTCGGCACGGCGGGCGCGATCAAGAATGCCGGGAAATATGTGACGGACGAGCAGTTTTTTGTCCTGAATGGCGATACATTTTATCAGATGGATTTCGGTGATTTGAGTCGGATTCAGCAGGAAAAAAATCTGGAGATGGCGCTGGTTCTGCGCGGTGTGCCGGATATTTCCCGTTATGGGGCGGCGCGCCTGACCGACGGGCTGCTGACCGCTTTTAATGAGAAAAACGGCAATACTGGGGCGGGCACGATCAACGGCGGTGTGTACCTGATGAAGCGGGCGCTGCTGGACGAGATTCCGGAGGGAAAAGTTTCGCTGGAAAATGAGTGCATCCCCAGGTGGATGCAGGAGGGAAGACGTCTCGGCGGCATCGTAAATGACGGCTATTTTATTGATATCGGTGTGCCGGAGGATTATTTCCGGTTTCAGGAGGACGTAAGAAAAGGAGACATTACATGGTAATCAGAGGAAGAGCGCCGCTGCGCGTGAGCTTTGGCGGCGGCGGCACGGATGTAGAACCATTCTGTGTAGAACAGGGCGGTGCCATTATCGGAAGTACTATCAATAAATATGCATATTGTTCGATCATTCCGAGGGATGATGACCAGATCACGGTTCATTCCCTGGATTTTGATATGACAGTCAAGTACAATGCGAAGGAAAATTACGTCTGCGATGGACGGCTGGATCTTGTCACGGCATCGCTGCGGGCGATGGATATCAAGCAGGGATGCGAGGTTTATTTACAGTGTGATGCTCCGGCTGGTTCGGGACTTGGAACCTCCTCGACCGTCATGGTAAGTCTTCTGACCGCGATGGCTCGCTGGAAAGGAATTACGCTGGATAATTATGCGATGGCGGATCTGGCTTACGGCGTGGAGCGGATCGATCTGGGAATTTCCGGCGGTTATCAGGATCAGTATGCGGCGACCTTCGGCGGCTTTAACTTTATCGAATTTCACGGACGCAACAACGTCGTGGTAAACCCGCTCCGCATCCGCCGCGATATTATTAATGAGCTGCAGTATAACCTGTTGTTATGCTACACGGGCAATATCCATGTATCCGCGAATATTATCAAGGATCAGGTAAGCAACTATAAGAAACCGGACGCATTTCAGGCGATGTGCGAGGTAAAGGCGCTTTCCTATGCGATGAAGGACGAGCTTTTAAAGGGAAATCTCCACAATTTCGGCCGCCTCCTGGATTACGGCTGGGAGAGCAAGAAGCGGATGAGCAGCAAGATCACAAATCCGCAGATTGATATGCTCTATGACGAGGCGAAAAAAGCGGGCGCCCTCGGCGGAAAGCTTTTAGGTGCTGGCGGCGGCGGCTTCCTTCTTGTGTACTGCCCATACAATGTTAAACATCAGGTGGCGCGCCGTCTGGAAGCGGCAGGCGGACAGCTGATGGATTGGAATTTCGAACTGCGCGGCGCTCAGAGCTGGATCTGCGATGAGGACCGCTGGGACTACCGCGATATTCAGGTGCAGATGCCGGATAAGGAGTATACATTCCATGTGTAAAAATAGCTGTAAAGTAGTATTCCTCGACCGTGATGGCACGATGAACGTGGAGGTCAATTATCTTCACCGAAAAGAAGATTTGAAGCTGATTGACGGTACCGCAGAGGCGGTCCGTCTCCTGAACGAGGCCGGATATAAGGTGATCGTCATTACCAACCAGGCGGGCGTGGCGAGAGGTTACTATACCGAGGCGGATGTAAAAATCCTTCATGATTATATGAATGAGGTGCTGGAGCGTGACGGAGCACACGTAGATGCGTTCTACTATTGCCCGCACCACCCGGAGCATGGGATTGGACTTTATAAGAAAAAATGCCATTGCCGCAAGCCGGAGACGGGAATGTTTGAGATGGCAGAGCGAGATCTGCCGGAGGGCATTGATAAGGTGCATTCCTATATGATCGGGGACAAGCGCATCGACGCGCAGGCAGGAAAAAACTTCGGCGTGACCGGAGTCCTTGTCGGAACCGGCTATGGGGCAAAAGAACACGCGGAAGATAGGGCGGCTGGACTTATAAAAGAGGACGGAAGCTGCCCGGCGGGCGGTTATGATGCGTATGCGGAGACGCTGCTGGATGCGGTGCGCGGGATTTTAGGCGGGCGTATATAGAATGCTGCTCACAAAAAGATTCCGGGAGTACATAAACTAGAAAGAGAGGAACCATCGACATGCAGAATCAGAGACAAAACGGACGACCAGACGCAGCCGTGCGCATGGCTGGTCTTTTTCTGGTGCTGATCTGCGTGGCGGCGGTTCTGATTCCGGCGAAAACGCTGTTTACGGGAAATGGTTTTTTTGCGGATTACATTCATTTCACGGAATCGAAACGGATGTATGTGGAGATTGCGATTCTGGCAGTCTTGATCTTTGGGGGGCTGGCGCTTTTGAAGCGCGGACACAGCCGGATGTACTGGCTGACGGCGGTTGTGCTGGTGTTTTCCTGGATTCATGTGGTATTTCTGCCGATGGTGGTGTCGGCGATGTATCTGATTAGCCTGTTGGCGATCGGGCGGTTTTTGAGAAAACGGGTGTTTTTCAGGGGAACGGTCTGGGAGCGGCCTTATTTTTCTTTTTATATGGACTTCCTTTTTGGCGCCTCCTTTGCAATCGTTGTGTATTGCCTCCTTTCTGCCCTTGGCGTTGGAAAAATCGCCTGGATGCGCCTGAGCGTCTATGCTCTGGGTGTGGCGGCGCTGGGATTTGATTTTTCCTCGATTTCCTGCCAGTGCATCATGGGATGGCAGACGCTTTCCTGGATGCTGGATGGCAGGGACAAGGTGTCGGTTCATGTGATTGAGGCAGGGAAACAGGCGTTACTGTTCACAGGTAGGCACTTTTGGAACCGAAAGTGCCGTAAGAAAACGTGGTGGCAGCAGGAATTTGCCGTATTTAAATGCGAAGCCACGGCAAATTCCGTTACTGGGCACGTATGCGTGAACAGTAACAAACCGGCTGGCAGCGGGGCATCGCGGGAAATACCGCGCCGGGTGCGCCGGGCATGGACGCTGGCGGCTGGCTGGTGTGTCCTGATGTTCCTGATTCAGGTGGGACGCCTGAATATCGCACTCGACTTTGATACACTCTGGTATGGTGTGCGTTCCCAGTACATTGTGGCAGGCGGAACCGGGCTGTATGAGAATCCGGGGCTGGTCGGCATGGTCTATGTGTATTCGAAGGGCTTTGAGGTGCTGACCCTGCCGCTCTGCGATCTGGCGAGTCACAGCTACCTGACGTTCTTTAACCTCTGGCTGGCAGTTCTGGGAATCGGGGCGATGGTCTGGAATGCGGTGCTGCTGACGGGCAATCGAAAGCAGGAGACAGAGAAGAAACTAACGTATCACAGCGTCTTGCCGGGAATTATGGCAGCTGTTTTGACGGTTTCGGTGCCGGGCATCATGAATATGGCGCTCACAGCCAAGGCGGATTTGATTACGTGGCTGCTGCAGCTCATTATGCTGGGATGTTTCTTTCAGTATATTCATGTGTATGAAAATCATTGGATATTCCTCTCCGGGGCAGCCGGTTCCTATTTCCTGTCCCTCACGATGAAGCCGACCTCCCTGGTCTTTTCCACTGCCGTATTTGGCATGATGGGGCTGTACCTTCTGTGGTTCTGGTTTCATGAGCGCGGGGGGGCGGCTGACCTGTTTCACCATATGGTCCGCCTGATTGGCTCATTATGCCTGCCGTTTGGGGCATTGGCCGGTATCTGGGCGCGGACGATGAAGATCACGGGAATGCCGGTCACTTCGGTGTTTACTTCGATTTTTGCATGGTTTGGTTTTAAAATGAAATACCCATTTGCTACCTCGGAGCTGCCGCAGAATTATCAGGAGGAATCAACGCTTCATGTGCTGGCGCGGCGCATCTGGCAGATGCTGATGCAGCCGCAGGGTGAAGATATGGGGCATGTAATTCTGGCGTGGGGAACCTCGCTGATGGCGGTGCTGATTGTGATGCTGGTGCTTTATGGGATTTTCTCCAAAAAGGGAGATGAGCAGTCCCATATCTGGAACGCGGCATTGGTAATTTTCTTCCCATTTGTGCTCGTCAGCCTGATTAGCCTGTCGATGCTTTACCAGATCGACGGAAATTATTTCATGCTTCTGTATTCTATGCTGATTCTGGGGGCATGCCGGGCGATGGTGTATTTTAAGAAAATCGGCTTTTATCCGCTCGCGTCGAAGTGCCTGGCGCCGTTGCTGGTACTAAATCTGATTGTCACGGCGATCAGCAGCTGGGCGTGGACGGCTGGATTTTCGGAGATTCATCTTCTGAATAAAGGGCGTGTCAACCACCGGGCGCAGGAACAGGCGCGGATGGAGGAAAAGGGAAACACGCTGATCTGGCAGGAAGTGTCGCAGGATCCGGAAAACCGGGTGATCGCATTTGGAACGCATCCGTATTGTTTGCAGTTCCCGTGCAATGTGGAGTCGTATAAGGATATTACATCGCCGTGGGGCAACGTCGAACTCGTCAACTCGCAGGAGGCGTTTGAAACCTATATGGCGTATGCGAAGACAGATTATGTCTACGCGGAAGCAGGCTATCTGGGACCGGGAAGCTGGGAGTGGAGTCTGGATCTTCTGCGGGAGCTGATCCGCAGAGGCAGCCTGACCGATCTGTTTTTTGAAAATGGAAATATGCTTGCGCGGGTATCCGACACAGCGGTGCCGGAGGAAGAAGCGCAGAACAATCTGGAAATGTTTGAGCAGGAGTATTTATTTTATGATGCAGAAGCTCAATAGACATTGAAAAACCTGACAGGAGGAAATAGAAATCATGAAGGAATACGAGTACCTAGACGAGCTGATCAGCCGCTATCCGGTTCTTGCACCGGTGAAAGCGGATATTCGCACTGCGTATGAGATGCTGAAAGAGTGCTATGAGCGCGGCGGAAAACTTCTGATTGCCGGAAATGGCGGAAGCTGTGCGGATTCGGAGCACATCGTGGGCGAGCTGATGAAGGGGTTTGTGAAGAAACGCCCAGTTTCGGAAGAGATAGAAAAGGCACTGAAAACGGTGGATCCACAGATGGGAGCGGAACTTTCCGAAAAGCTGCAGCAGGGACTTCCGGCGATCGCGCTGACCGGCCATGCGGGGCTGACCACCGCATTTATGAATGATGTGGACGGCAGCATGATTTACGCGGAACAGGTGCTTGGATATGGAAAAGAGGGGGATGTGTTCCTCGGAATCTCAACCTCGGGCAATTCAAAAAATGTCCTGTATGCAGCCGTAACGGCAAAGGCAAAGGGGCTTAAGGTTATCGGGCTTCTGGGACGCGACGGCGGGCGGATCCGTGGGTACAGCGACACTGCGATTGTCGTGCCGGAGCAGGAGACATTTAAGATTCAGGAGCTGCATCTTCCAGTGTACCATGCACTGTGCCTGATGCTGGAGGAATATTTCTTTTAGGATATATTTTGTTTCATGGAAAGGAAGTAATGATTCAGCAGGTTCATGAAGAAAACTGGATGATTACAAGGGAAAAGTATGTTATTTGGAAACAGGCCGGCAGACAAAACGGCAAAATGGAGAGTCACTACCCGCAGCTTTGTAGTGCTGCTTGCCTATACGCTTTTTATCTGGTGGCTGGAAGTGCTGGATCTTCTGGCATGGCTTTTACATGTACCACAGGGAACGGTTTTGTCGCGGGCGGCAGCGCTCGTTTTATGCGGCGCTGTCATGGCGGCAATCGGAAGATTTGAATGGGACCATGCGGGAGTGAGCCCGCTTTTTATAGCGGGAAGCTTGTTCATCCTGGCATTCTTTTCGGTCAAGGGATTCGCCCCGGATCAGAGCTATGATACGCAGAACTATCACCTGCTGTCGCAGATTCCCGGATTTGTGGACAACCTTCATTATCATGTGATACCGGGACGGTTCCAGATGTTCGGTTTCCGGCTGGGCGACCGGATGTTTTATCCATTCAGGGCGATTTTGGGGCTTCGGATGGGGACATTGTTAAACGCACTGGCGATGCTTGTGATTTATCGGCAGGTAACGGTGTTCCTGAGCATGGAGGCAGACCGGTTGGAAAGAAAATGCAGCTGGTCGAAGCATCTTGCGCCGGTACTGGCATTTCTGATTGTCAGCCGCCTGGAGTTGATTCAGGAGAGCGGCAGCTACATGGTTGAGCTTCTGGCGCTGCCGTTTCTGCTGGAAATGGTATTTCTGCTTCTGCGCGGGCTGGATGAGGCGAAGCGGGAGCGCGAGGCGGTTTTATTCTGCCTGTTTGGTGGAATCCTGTTCTGCCTCAAGATGACGAATATCGTGTATCTGGTGCCGCTGGTGCTTCTGTATCTGTGGAAAATCCGGAAGTATCTGACACCGAAGCTGTTTCTGGGGTGTCTGGTGACGGGGGTGATTCCCGTCAGCGTGTACCTGATTTACAATGGGATAGCGATGAAAAATCCAGTTTATCCTTATTATAACAGCCTGTTTCATTCGCCGTATTTTGGGGAAACGGACTTTAAGGACCCGAGATGGGGACCCAGCAATATAAAGGAGTTTCTTTTGTGGGCATATTCGATGATCCGGCATCCAGATTACCGCCTGAGTGAGATCCCGGCGAAATACAACCTGGATCTGGCGCTGATGTATCTGGGAGCGGCGGGAGCCGGGCTCTGCTGGATTTGGAAGCGGGTCAGAAGCAGGACGGGAACCCTATTTCTGCTGTATGCCGCATCCTTTATTCTCTGGGCGGCAACGACGGGACACAGCCGCTATTTTATGGGCGGAATCTTATTTGCCGGAATGCTTTGCGGGTGCCTGGTGCTGCAGGGAATGACTTCCATTTCTCCCAGGCTGACAGGCGGCGTTGTATTTGCAATTATGTTTATAGTTGTTTACGCCGGGCGCGCTTACGATGCTTACACCTGTGTCTGGAACGGCGGGGAATGGGCGATGCGGGCGGTGAGCCGTGAGAGTATCCGCAGCAATCTGCCTTACGTATTTCACGATCATCAGCTGTTTACACCGGAAGAACGTTCCAAGATTGACCGCATTTTCCTGACCTGGTCGGATGTGGGAAGTTATGCGCGTCTTGCAGGCGAAGATGTGCCGGTCTGGAACCGGTATTCGATCGTCAATGAGCTTTCGGAGCAGAAAGACGCCTATATCGATGAAATCGAGGCGGCGATGGAGGCAGGCGAGGGCGTCTATGACATGATCCCACAGGGACTTGAGACGTTGGAAAGCTATCTGGAATGGATGAATGAGGCGGGATGGTACGTGCATGATATGGAGTATCAGGAAACAATCCTGCAGGGCAGCCAGTCCTTTACACTGGCAGGGCTTGAGATGGCGCATGGACGCGAAAACTGCTGGTACCGCACACAGGAGATTTTCATGGATGCACAGGAACCGGAAAAAGAAGTACCAGAATGGCGCTGGGAGAATACCAGCGGGGACGATCATCCGACGATCCGGGCGGTTCTGTGTGATCCGGACTACTGGGTGCTGAAGCAGCCATTTGAAGTGGAAATCATCGCCTCGGATGGGACAAACAGCCGGACGGCTGCTGTGATCCAGGCGGGACAGAAGGAATATGAACCGATGGAAGTACAGCTTGATCTGACAGGGCTTCAGAGAGAGATAAAATTGGAATTGGTAAGTACAGCTGAGACAAAACGGGCTGTTGTGATCAATCCGGAATGGTCCGCCAAAACGGTGGAAGAGTGAAAACGGGAGGAGAAAAATGGACAAGATAGCGGTATTAATTCCGTGTTATAATGAAGGCCAGACGATTGCCAAGGTGGTCAAGGACTACCGCGAGGCATTGCCGGAGGCAACGATCTATGTATATGACAATAATTCATCGGATCACACGGATGAGATTGCCAGGGAGGCAGGCGCGGTTGTGCGCTATGAATACCAGCAGGGCAAGGGAAATGTCATCCGCAGCATGTTCCGCGACATTGACGCGGAGTGCTATGTCATGACGGACGGCGATGACACCTACCCGGCGGAGGACGCGAGAAAGCTGGCAGACCAGATTTTACAGGGAAAAGCGGATATGGTCATCGGCGACCGCCTTTCTTCGACGTATTTTACCGAAAATAAGCGTCCGTTCCACAATACGGGAAATCGTCTGGTGCGTGGGCTTATCAACCTGATTTTCAAGAGCAATATCAAGGATATCATGACAGGCGCGCGCGCATTTAACTATGAATTTGTCAAGAGCTTCCCGATTCTTTCGACCGGATTTGAGATTGAGACGGAGATGAGCATCCATGCGCTGGACAAGAACTTTAAGCTGGTGGAGATCCCGGTTGGATACCGTGACCGCCCGGAGGGAAGTGTGTCAAAGTTAAATACGTTTTCGGATGGATTTAAGGTGCTACGCACGATCGCGAGACTCTTCCGGGATTACAAGCCATTTGCGTTCTTTGGATGGCTGGGACTCATTTGTTTTGCGATTGCAACGGCATTTTTCGCGCCGGTGCTCAGCGGCTATCTGGCAACCGGCATGGTGCCGAAGTTCCCGACCCTGATCGCGTGTTCCGGGCTCTATGTGATTTCGTTCCTATTGTGGATCAGTGGTGTGATTCTGGAGGTTATTACGAAGAAACACCGTCAGTTATTTGAACTTTACTTGAACCAGCTGAGCATTTTAAAGAGGAGAAACGGATGAAACGCCGTGTATTTTTAGGGCTTCCGGTTATTTTGGGGATTTTGTTTTATATCTGGTATATATTTCATGCCTCGGACAATGTGGCGTATTCGGATTATATCCGGCTGGTCAATTCGTATCTGCCGGATGTGACAAATCCGGCGAAATTCTTTGTACCGGATATCCTGACGCGCGTTCCGATCACGTATCTGGGGCGCATCATCAATGTGAAACTATTTGGTTATAATACGTATTTTGACATGATTCTGGGTGTTTTGAGCCTGGGTGCGGGCGCGGCGGTGCTGGCGCTCTACGCAGAGCGGAACCGCTCGGTCGGCTATCTTTCCTTCCTGTTGATTCAGTTTGTATATTTCAGCCTGAATAAATGGGAAATGATGACGAACGGGACCGGCTGGGTCTGCACTTTGTCGATCTCCGGATTTTTATTCCATTTTGCAGTCCTCGACCATGCAGCGGCGACCCGGTGCCGGAATATGTCTGACCGGGTGCTTCTGGCAATTCTGCCGATCCTGCTGGTCGTGCTGGTGGCAGGACCGTACAGCGGCGGCTATGCGGTGATTCTGCTGCTGGCATACGGCGCACTGTGGCTGGCGGATCGGCGCGGGGGTGCTGAAACAAGCAGCCGCTCCTGGAGCCGAAAGTGCCGGAGAACCTGGTGCATCGGGGCATTGACAACGGTTCTTGCGATGGTATTATATCTTTGGAGCAATTCACAGGCAGTTTACGTGCACCGTGGAGCAGTGACTGATGTTTCAATCGCTCAGGAATTTGCCGCCCAGCCGCTCTTTTTCCTGCGGTTTCTGCTGAAAGCGGTGGCATCGTCGGTGATCGGCGTGGCGCAGATTCAGGAGCTGGAGGCAGGAAGCCCCTGGTTTGTCCGGCTGCATCTGGTGTATCTGCTGGGGCTGGCAGTGTTTGTTTCGTATCTGCTGGCACTGTATCTGAATGTGCGGTTTCAGCTTTATAAAAAGACTATTTTTCCGCTTCTGCTGGTTCTCAGCGGCGGCTGTAACCATCTGCTGGTGCTGGCGGCGCGGTGGATTTTCCTGAAGGACGAGTACGGGATGTCCTCGCGGTACGAGATACAGTATCAGATGGGAATTGTAGGAATTCTGCTTACGTTTGCACTCGTCTGGAGTGTGTGCCGGGAAAAGGCGCAGGAAACAGAGGCAGATAAGGCGAAAACACGCGTGCCGGAGAAACGGGCAGCCCGCACACTTTTAAAGGTCTGTATGCTGGCATTTACCGTGCTGACGGTCTTTGGAAATGCATGGACAACCCGGGCAGAAATCCGGACAGCGCCGTACCGGAAAGCATATTTACAGGTATCAAGGGAGCTGGGACTGAATTACCGGACGGCGAGCGATGAGGATCTGGAAACCTACCTGCATAACGACCCGGATGCAGTGCGGGATGCGATGAGAATTTTGGAAGAAAACCATTTGAATATATTTCGATAAAAACGATGGACAGAAGGAGAAGTGCAATGAAAGTTGTAATATTAGCGGGTGGATTCGGCACACGAATCAGCGAGGAAAGCCATTTAAAACCAAAGCCAATGATCGAGATCGGAGAACAGCCGATTCTCTGGCATATCATGAAGCACTATTCCCAGTATGGATTCAATGATTTTGTGATCTGCCTGGGCTACAAACAGTATGTAGTAAAAGAGTATTTTGCTGATTATTTCCTGCATACGTCGGATGTGACCTTCGATCTGGCGAAGAACGAGATGCAGGTGCATAACAATTATTCCGAGCCGTGGCGCGTGACGCTGGTCGATACCGGACTGCACACGATGACGGGCGGTCGTATCAAACGTATCCGCGATTACATTGGGGAAGAGACGTTCATGCTGACCTACGGCGACGGCGTTTCCAACGTGGATCTGGACGCGCTGGTGGCATTCCACAAGCAGCACGGCAAGATCGCGACCCTGACCGGCGTCAACATCGGACAGCGTTTCGGTGTCATGGATGTTGACAGCGACGGACACATCCGCGAGTTCCGTGAGAAGAACGATGATGACGGCAAGATCGTCAACGGCGGCTTCATGGTACTCGAACCGGGCGTCTTTGACTATATCGAGGGCGATGATACCGTCTTTGAGAAAGCGCCGTTGGAGCAGCTTGCCAAGGACGGACAGCTGATGGTATACCGCCACGACGGTTTCTGGAAATGTATGGATACCCAGCGTGACAAGATGCAGCTGGAACAGATGTGGCAGGAAGGCAATGCGCCCTGGAAGCTGTGGAAATAATGTACTGTAAGGGAAAATTCAAGGAATAGACACAAATCCTGTAAGAAAGTATGATATAATGAGCGCAAGTGAGCCAGAAAGCTGCTTGCAGATTTATGGCGAAC
>OJPV01000920.1_pt1 | contig 12075 bp, 8 predicted proteins | sample 1598581 | NCBI WGS metagenome assembly OJPV01 (sample SAMN03922501, study PRJEB24848) | human gut metagenome | isolation source: stool sample | host: Homo sapiens | place: Germany | collected 2011-11
TATTCTGTTGTGTTCCTGCGCCGTGGCGCCGGGAACGATAGTTATTATACCAGATGCAGCAGAATTGTCAAGCACTTTTTTGAAAAACTTTTCATCTTTTTGGAAAGGATCATACTTTCGTAAAAAAAGCTGTCGTAGGCTGTAGTTCCGGTCAACATAGTGTCGCACCGGGTATCCTGTAAGCGCTTTTGCGGTGCCTTGCGTGCGCTGTGCACGGTTTTGGGTTTGACAGGGTTTACACAGCGATGTAGAATAGAGGTACTGTTTTCTTACAATTATATAGAGGAGCGTTTTGCCATGCTGTATTTTGAAAACGACTACTGCGAGGGTGCACATCCCGCCATTCTGCAAAAGCTGACCGAGACCAACTTTGAAAAGGTCTCCGGCTACGGCACCGACCCCTACTGCGCCAGCGCCCGGGAGAAGATCCGCGCCGCCTGCGCCTGCCCGGAGGCCGATGTGCAGTTCATCTCCGGCGGCACCCAGAGCAACGCCATCGTCATCGCGTCCATGCTGCAGCGGTGGCAGGGCGTGGTGGCTGCTGCCACCGGCCATGTAGCCGGGCACGAGGCAGGTGCCATCGAGTATACCGGCCACAAGGTCATCACCCTGCCCCAGCACAACGGCAAGCTGGACGCCGCCGAGCTGCGGGCACTGGTGGCCACCTTCTACGCCGACGACAACCACGACCACATGGTGTTCCCCGGCATGGTATACATCTCCCACCCCACCGAGTACGGCACCCTGTACACCAAGGCGGAGCTGGAAGCCCTGCACGCTGTGTGTCAGGAGTACAAGATGCCGCTGTTCCTCGATGGTGCACGGCTGGGCTATGGTCTGGCTGCCGAGGGCACGGACGTGACGCTGGCCGATCTTGCCCGGCTGACCGATGTGTTCTACATCGGCGGCACCAAGGTGGGTGCGCTGTGCGGCGAGGCTGTGGTGTTCCCCCACGGCGCACCGGCGCACTTTATGACCATGGTCAAGCAGCAGGGCGCACTGCTGGCAAAGGGGCGGCTGCTGGGCATCCAGTTTGACGTGCTGTTCACCGATGGCCTGTATTTCTCCATCAGCAAAAACGCCATTGCCACCGCCAACCGCCTGAAGAAGGGCTTTGCGGAAAAGGGCTATCGCTTCTTTATGGACTCCCCCACCAACCAGATCTTCCTTGTGCTGGAAAACACCCAGCTGGCTGCGCTGGAAGGCAAGGCAAAGTTCGGCTTCTGGGAAAAGTTCGACGACACCCACACCGTGGTGCGCATCGCCACCAGCTGGGCCACCCGCATGGACGAGGTGGAAGCACTGATCGACCTGATGTGATCCAATCATTATAAATCAAGAGGCTCAGAGGCGCCGACAGGTGCTCCTGAGCCTTTTTTATCCTTCTTCTGTATTCCACGGCTGCGGGGTGCTTTCCACCGACTGACCGGGGACGGCAAGGGCGCGCTCCATCAGCAGGGCAAGGTAGGCGTCCTGCAAGGCGTCTGCCAGCGGGTACACCTCTGCCCCGCCGGCAAGATAGCCCTGCATCCTGTCCAGAAAACAGGCGATGGCGGTCTCGTCCTCGTTCAGCCCTGCCTGCGCGGCGGCAGCTGCCAGCGGGTCGGGCAGCGGGGTCAGTTGACGGCACACCGGCTCCCCGGCGGCATCCAGACAGCGCAGGGTGTCGTCGAACACTTCGCCCCGCTCTCCCTGCACACTGGTGTGGGTGCTGCGCAGGTAAGAGTGGTACTGCACACCGTTAAAATCCAGAAACGCCGTGCCGCCGCCCGCAAATTCCAGCGTGTGCTGCTGCAAGGTCTTTTCCACCAGTGCGCCGTTATGCACCGCACCCCAGCGGGAATCCGTTTCGATGATCTTTTCCGTCCAGCTGCGTCCGGTCACCCGCACCGGCTGCTGCCCGGCGTTCAGGAACTGCCGCGCCAAGCTGACCGCGTGGTAGCCGTGCGCCACCGACAGCCGGGCAAACTGCGGCGTGCCCAGTGCGCCGCTGCGCACTGCTGCCAGCCGTTTTGCCAGCGTGGGGTACAGCCAGTACTGTTCTGCAACCTGCAGCTTTGCGCCCTGTTGGTGCAGCTGCCAGAGGGCGCGCAATGCGTCCTCCTCCAGCGCCGCCGGGGTCTCGCTCAGCACGGCAAAGCCCCGGGCAAGCCATTCGGTGCTGACGGCGGCGATGGACGCTTTATTCACTGCCACCACCACGAAATCCGGGTGCAGGGCAATGCACTGCTCCGCCGAGGTGCTTACCGGCACGCCGTACTCCCGGTGCATTTTTTCGGCCTTTTCCTCGGTGCGGCAAAGCATGGCGCACAGCTCGAACCGCTCCGGCAGCGCCTGCGCGATGCGCCAGTAAAACAGCGACCGCCAGCCGGAACCTACTACGATAAACCGCAGTTTAGCCATTTGCCTGTTCCTCCTGAATATGCTTTTGCAGCTCCTGTTCAAACCGGTCTGCGTCCAGCGGCAGGGTGAGCTTTTCGCCCAGCCATGCGGACAGGTAAGCCGCGTCGGTCAGTTCCAGCGCCCGCACACCCTCCACGCCGGGGGCGGTCAAGGGCGTGCCGTGCAAAATGGCGTCCGCAAAGTTTGCCAGCATCTCCGGGTAAGGCTCTGCCTGCGGGGCGAACTGCTCGGTAACGGTGGTCTCGGTAAGCTGCTGACGCTCGGTGCAGTCGGCGGTACGGCGGTAGGTCTCGGTGTCTGGCGTGTAGGTGTGCAGGGTGAGGGTGTCCTCTTCCAGCAGGGCGGTGCCCTTGGTGCCCACGATCTCCAACCGCTCGGTGTAGCTGCCCTCGCCGGTGGAAAGAATAAAGGTTGCCGTGCGCTGCTGCGGGTACTCCATCAGCAGGGTGGCTTCATCGTCCACCATGAAATCATTATACTTCCCGTAGGGGATCACGGCATAAATACTGGTCGGCATCCCGAACAGCCACTGCCAGATGTCCAGAATGTGCTGGCCCTGATTGAGCAGCGCGCCGCCGCCCTCCCCTGCCCAGCTGGAACGCCAGCTGCCGGAGCGGTGGTACATCCATGTGCGGAAGTAGCGGCTGTTTTCCAGCTGCACCCGCTTGATCTCGCCCAATGTCCCATCATCCAGTAATTTTTTAAGCCGCATATACTTTTTGTAGCGGCGCTGATGGAACATCATGGCGAAAACAAGGCCGCTTTTTTCGGCGGCGCGGTTCATTTCCAGTGCCGGTGCCAGCGCGTTTGCGCTGGGCTTGTCGCACAAGACGTGCTTGCCGTGGGCAAAAGCCTGCATCACCAGCGCCGGGTGGGTCTTGTGCGGGGTGACCACCAGCACGGCGTCAAACTCTTCTGCATAATCGTACAGCTGGTCGGCGCTGGGGCACACCCGCACCGTATCCGGCAGGGTATCCTTTGCCCACTGCTGCGCCCCGGCGCTGCGGCAGACCACGGCGGTCAGGCGCAATGCGCCCGCCTTTCCCTCTGCGATCATCTGGGCATACTTGCGCCCCATGACCCCGGTGCCAATAACGGCTGCGCGTACTTCCTGCATGGTGTTCCCTCCTGTTTTTCCACAATGCGGTTTGTTCTGGGGGAAAACTGCCTTTCACCCCTTCAGGTTTGCTTCAATGGCGGCTTTGTCCAGCCCCTCGCCGATGACGATGACTACCTCCTGCCCCTGCGGGATGGGCGCAAGGGTGCAGCCGGCAGCGGTGGCGTTCAGTTCCAGCCAGCCGCCTGCCGGGGCTGGTGCAAAGCCCTTGACCCGCAGCACCTGCCCGCACTCCGGCGCTGCGAACAGCCGCTGTGCGGCAGCCTGCAGCTGCTGTGGGGTGAGGTGCAGTTCCAGAAAGCAAAGGGAGGTAAAGGCCGCGTGCTGGTCAAAATGCAGCTTTTCGCAGCTGGCCTGCCGGTAGCCGCAGGCGACAAGGGCAGCAAGGTCGGCATCGGTCAGGGCAGCCCAGTCCTTGGCAAGGATCTCCCCCGGCGCAAAGCGGCGGGAGGACTTTGCGGCTTCCAGTGCACGCTCCAAGTGGGCAGCGGCGGCAGCACACTGGACGGGCGCTGCCAGCTGGGCGCGGCTCAGCAGCACGCGGCCCGCGTTCATGGTCTCGGAAGCCAGCAGGTACTCTGCCTGCGGCGAAAGCGTTTCCGGCAGCAGGGCGTCCACGATGGCGATGACGCTGCCCAGTTGATACCACCGGTCCAGCGGGTCGTCCCGCAGGATATCGAAAAACTCGTCCACGTCAAAGATGCCGCTGGGCTCCACCACCACACGGTCAAAGCCGCGCATGGCCATGGCGATGAGCTTGGTGCGCATCCGGCGCTGGTGGGTGTCGCAGTCGCAGCCGCCGCTGATGGTCTCCACATCGCAGCCGGGGCCCAGCACCTCCTGCACCAGCATGGCGTCCACATTCACCGCGCCAAAATCGTTTTCCAGAATACACACCTTATGCCCCTGCTGCACAAGATACCGCACATACCGGCGCAGAAAGGTGGTCTTGCCTGCGCCCAAAAAGCCGGTGATGAGATCCACCTGAACCATATCTTTTTACCTCCGTTGCAAAAACCCTCCCAGCGCCGCAGCGCCCGGGAGGGTTTGTACTCTTAGTCTTTTTTCTGGCGCTGCAATTCCCGGATGATCGCAACTGCCTCCGGCGCGATATCCCCCGGCACAATGGCCGGGCGTGCCAGGAAATAGCCCTGCAAAAGGTCTGCGCCCAGCTCGATGACCGTGCGCAGCTCGGCGGCGGTCTCCACACCCTCGGCAACGATCTTCATGCTGCGGGGGTGCGCGTAGGCCACCACATTGCGCAGGATCTGCTGCTTGTCCGGCGAGGTATCGATGCCCCGGATGATGGCGATATCCACCTTGATGAACCGGGGTGCAAGCTGCAATAGCGTATTCTCGTTGGAATAGCCGCTGCCGTAATCGTCCAGCGCAAACATCCCGGAAAATCCCGGTGCATTGCGCTTTTTCTCCAGTGCTTCGTAGTCGATAGCTTCCTCTTCGGTGATCTCGACGACCATGCGGTGGCACAGCTCGTGCCAATGGTTGTTTATATATTTGCCGTCCTCATGCGACAGGCAGGTGTTGGCGATGGAGTTGACAAAGAGCATGGCCTCCTCGGACACGCTGCCCGCCCGGCACAGGCTGTCGAAGGTCTCCAGTGCCTTGGTAAAGGTGAGGCGCTCGATCTCGTACAGTGCCCCCTGCTCCCGCGCCAGCTTCATGATGGTGGCCGGGGAGCGCAGGGTGGGCAGGTCGGAGCGCATCAGCGCCTCGTAGGCGACTACCTTGCCGCTGCGCGCCGAGAAGATGGGCTGGAAGCAGTAGAACACCTGCGCATTGCTGAGCAGCTGCCGGAACTCCCGGCGGGTGCGCTCGGCGTAGGCTTCGCGGTTGTACACCCCGATGTCAAACTCCTCCACCCGGCCCTTATCCGCGTGCTTGACCTGATACATGGCAAAGTCGGCGTATTTTTTCAAGGTCTCCCAGTCCTGCCCATCGTCCGGGTACCACGCGATGCCGCCGGAAAGGCTGATGTGCAAGGCGTTGCCGCTGGGCAGCAGCGCCACGCTCTGCTGCATGGCATTGGTCAGGCGGTCGATCTTTTCCCGCACGGCGTCCCGGCTGCGGTAGCCGTGGAACAGCACAAGGAACTCGTCGCCGGAAAGGCGGGCACAGACAGTCCCGGCGGGGGTATTGTCCCGCAGGCACTGACCGGTGCGGCGGATGTACTGGTCGCCCCAGTCGTGGCCGTAGGTATCGTTGATGTGCTTGAGGTTATCCAGATCCATCATCATCAGCGCCGCCACGCCCATGCGCTCCGGCGCGGCGAACAGCTCGGTGCACACCCGGTTGAAGGCCTGCCGGTTGTACAGCCCGGTCAGGATATCGTGATCGCGCTCGTGCTCGATGCGCTTCCGCTCCAGCACAGCGGCGGTCACGTCCTCGGCAAGGCCGATCTTGGCGTGCCCCTCGATGGTGCTGCGCAGCATGATGTACCGCACCCCGTCCGGCTGCCGGATGGTCAAAAGCTCGTCGCCCTCGGCGGTGCGGTCACAGGGATTCTTTTCCCGGATGCCCTTGAGCACCTCCTCAAAGCGGCGCACGCTCAGCGGCTTGCCCGTGATGCCGGGCATGCCCAGCAGGGAGAAGAAATTATCGGTCACGAACACGCTGCCGGTGTCGGTGCGCAGCTCGTAGCCGCCGATCTCTACACTGGCCATATCCATGATGCGCAAAAACTTGGTGGAGTTGGTCACCAGCTCCTTGTTCAGCTCGGTAATGGTCTCGGCAAAGCGGTCCACCTCCCGGATGGCCGTGCGGGACAGGCGGGGGAAGGTCTTTCTCTCCTGCGCGTCTATCACCTCGCGGTACAGATGGTCAATGGGGCTGGCCAGCCGCGCCGAGACCAGCAGACTGCCCAAAACGCTCAGCACCAGTGTGACCACTATGGTGGCCAGCAGCAACTCGCGTACCCGGTCGGAAAAAGCCAGCAGCACCGACTGTTCCATGGTACCTGCCAGGAACCACTTTTCAGCGGCAAAGGGCGCGTTGCGGTTATACACCTGCAGCGGCTCCAGCACCATGTAATAGCGCTTATCGTTCAGCTCCACCCAGTTGCCGCCGGTGCCGTTGCTGCGGCAGTTCAAAACGCCCAGCGGTGCATCTGCCGTTACCAGATCCTCGCCGGAGGTCACGGTCTTGCGCAGGGAGAGCACGCCGTCCGTCAGCGCATCATCAGTAGTGGTCACGATAAAATAGGTGCCTGCCTTGTCCTCGTCCAGCTCTGTGAAAGGCAGCTTGGTTTGCAGATAATCGGTGAGCAGCTCCACGCCCACCACGCCGTACACTGTGCCGTCCGGTAAGATCAGTGGCAGCGAGTAGGCAATGGCGTTCCGGTCGTCCCCTGCCAGACAGTAGGAGTTTGTGGTCCAGCGGCCATAGTTTTCTGCCGAAAGGCTGGCACCGTCTTTATACGCGGCCTGAAAGACCGAGCGCAGGATGCCGCCCTTGGTATTGGCCTGATAAGGGAAGGCGGGCTGCCAGCCCTTATCCGTGCCGATAGCCAGCTCTTTTACCACTGTGGCGCTGGCGCGTTCCAGCAAAAGGTCGTTGTTGCGCTCCGAAGGGCGGGCGTCCGGGTCCAGATCCCGCAGGTAGATGCCGGGCATTTTTTTGCCCACCTCGCAGGTGTCCAGATCATGGGTGTTCAGCATGATAAAGATGCCGGTCACCTGCTTTGTGCGCAGGGTGTCCAGAAGCTGCGGGGCAAGCGCTACCAGCAGGGCATCGCTCTGTTCGCTGCTGTTATCCAGCGTATCCAGCGAGATATCGCCGCTTTTCAGCAGCTGCTGGGTGGTGGCGGTGATCTGCTCGCTCAGCTGCTCCAGATCCTCCGCGTTCCGTAGGATCTCCTGCACATAGCTGGCGCGGTTGCGCACCCGCATGGTAAGCAGATCCTTGGCGTTTTCGTCCAGCTGCCCGGTCACGTTGACGGCAAGGATGCTGGCGACCGCCATCAGCAGCTCCACCGCCAGCACCAGCATCATGGTAGCAAAAATATTGTAGAACACGGTTCTTTCCGGTCTGTTTTTCAAGCGCTGCCGCTGGCGCTCTTTCCATGCGTCAAACATCGCCCTGCCCCCTTTCCGTCTTTTTTGCGGGCGGTCAGCCCTCGTACTGCTGTAGCTGTGCAAGGGTGGCCTGATACCACGCCTCAAAATAGTCGTCAGTCAGAAACTCTGCCGTGGCTGCTTCCGCGCTCTGGCCTGCGGCGATGCGTTCCAGCACCGTGTCCCGGTCGGCACTGGCCTGATCGCCCATGCTGTATTCCAGCACCTTGCGGACTGCATTGCCGCCTGCAAAGGCCGTAGGGGTGTACAGCTCGTTTTCGCGCACCGTTTTTACCGCGCCGGAAAGGGTCTGCTCCATATTGTCGGTCAGTTCCAGCCCGCTTGCGCGGATGGCGTCCATGTCGTTGGCGGCGATGGTCACCGGCAGATAGCCCGACTCCACCGAGAAAGCGATGTTATTCTGCGGCTCGGTGAACCACTTTAAAAAAGTGACTGCGCCGTTGATCTCGGCCTCGGTGCCGCTGCCGAAACCGCAGCCGCCGCCAGAAAGCTGCGGCGCGAGATCTTGTTCTTCATCCCATACCCTCCCGGAGTACGCAGGCACATTTTACCCCATACCATACTATTTTATATAATACCACCGTTTCCGGCATAGTGTAAACTCTTTCTTGAAAAATCTGGTAAAAAAGTGCAGATGACGAATTTTCGTCTTATTTTTTGGTGGTTTTGTCAAAAGCACGCGTCCCCTATAAAAATGGGATAGCGGAGCGTCCGCAGACGCTCCGCTATCCCGAAGTAAAAATAATTATTCCTCTAAAGATGGCCAACGCACAAGCGGCGGCCATTTTTGATCGTCCCGCGTTACATGCGTATCCGCTGCGCGGCGCGGGCGATGGAGGCCAGCAGGGTCACAAGGCGCTTTTCGTCCATCTGGCCGCAGTAGGTGGTAAAGGTGTAGTAGCACCCCTGCACGCAGAAGGAAAGCACCACCTTGCGCACTACGTCCGTCTCAAAGGTGGGGTCGGTCTGGGCGATGCACTGGCACATGGCCTGTTCCACCCGGTTGATGAACAGCCCCTGCCGGGAGCCGGAGAACAGCACGCTGATCTCGGCCTGATGCGCGGTGAAGGCGCGGAACATCTCCCGCGCAAGCCACTCGGTGCGCTCGCTCACATCGCTGGCGGTCAGGCGGGGCAGGCTTTCCACCACCGCGTGCACCATCTCGTCCTCCATGGCGTTGGCCAGCGCATAGATATCCTGATAATGGGCGTAGAATGTGGATTTATTGATGCAGGCGCGGTCGCACAGCTCCTTGACACGGATCTTTTCCACCGGCTTTTCGCGGCGCAGCTCCATAAAGGCCTGCTTGATGGCGCGCTCGGTCTTTTCAATGCGGATATCCAGAAAACCCACCTCTTTTGCATTTTTGTTGATTTTCCAACATTTTTCCGGTTTTGCGGATAGACAAGCCCCGCTGCCCTTTTTATACTGGGTATAAGCGGAGCGGCGTTACTCCTTGCGGTACAAAAGCCCCTGCTGCTCCAAAGCATCGCGGATGCGGGCAAAGGTGTCCTTGTCCGGGCAGCGCAGGGTGTGCAGGTGCACACCGCCGGTCATGCGGCTCAAAAGGCTTTCGGGTGCATCGGCTGCCTGACGGATAAAGTTATCCACGTCGTACCGGTTGCACAGGTTCAGCGTGGCGCGGATCTCGCCGTACAGGCTGTTTTCCACCGCCACATCCACCACCGTGCCGCCCTGATCTACCACGGTGTACAGCTCCTGGCGCATCTCCTCCTGCGTGCGGTGCACACAGGCCAGAATGCCGGTATAGCCCTTCTCCGCCGGGTGCAGCTGGTAGCCCCGGGGGGTGGCATCGATCTGCGCCCCACCGGCGCGCAGCAGCGCCACATCCCCTACCACGATCTGCCGCGACACCCCCAGCTCTGCCGCCAGCGTGCTGGCGCTTAAGGGGGCACCGGCGCTGTTCAGCCGGGTCAGGATGCGTTCTCTGCGCTGTGCTGCATTCATAGGGGGTTCAGGCTTCCTTTCCGTAAAACGACTTTTCTCTCCTTATTGTAGCAAAACGCGGCAAAATGTGCAAGGTTATTCCAATCTCAGCTTTCTGAACAAAGGCTTCCCCCGGAAGGGGGAAACCTATCTCCAAAGGGTAAAGGCTTTTGCGCCGGTCACGCCGCAGGCGTTGCTTTATTCCAATCTCAGCAGGGTGGCGTAATTGGAGGGCAGCTGCACCTTCATGCGGTTCCACTCGGTGGAGACCAGCACCTCCTGTGCTCCTACGGTGTCCGCCAGCAGGTCGGTGACCTTGGCGGTTTCCACCGGCAGCTGGAACTCCAGCTGTGCGGGGGTATCGCCGTTGTTCAGCACCGCCACCACGGCCTTGCCGTCCAGCACCCGGGCAAAGGCGTAGCACTGGGTGGTGAGCTGCAATTCCTTTACCTCGCCGTAGGTCATTTCCGGCAATTCAGCCTTGCATTTCCCCAGCGCTTTGTATACACTGGTAACAGGATTTGTACGTTCTGCATCAGCGTAGTCACTGAGCTCCAAGCAGGGACGCAGCGGCCAGTCGCTGCCCCACTCCTTTTTGCCCTCGATGCCGAACTCCGAGCCGTAGTAGATGGACGGGATGCCCCACAGGCTGTACACCAGAATGGCAATGTGCCGGATATGCTCCCGGTTGCGCAGCTTGTTGGGCAGGCGCTCCACGTCGTGGTTATCCGAGAAGAGATACAGCCGGGTGTTGTGGCACAGTCCCTGCAGCCGGCGCATGGTGTGGGCGATTTCAAAATAGTTGTGGTCGTTGTGGCCGCTCCACAGGCCCTTGTGCAGCTCGTAGTTGGTCACGGAGTGCAGCATTTCCGGGTTTGCCCAGCGGCTGTAATCGCCGTGGATGACCTCGCCCATCAGCCAGAACTCCGGCTTTACCTCGTTTGCCAGACGGCGCAGCCCGCGCATGAAGTCGAAATCCAGCACGTCGGCTGCATCCAGACGGATGCCGTCGATGTCGAACTGCTCCACCCAGAAGCGGACGGTATCATAATGGTACTGCTGCACCTCCGGGTTGCGCTGGTTCAGCTTGACCAGCAGGTTGTAGCCGCCCCAGTTGCCGTAGCTGAAGCCGTCGTTATACTCGTTGTTGCCCCAGAAGTTCACATCGCAGAACCAGTCCTTATAGCGGGCGTTCTCGCGGTTTGCTTTCAGGTCCTGGAACGCGAAGAAATCGCGGCCCACATGGTTGAACACGCCGTCCACGATGACCCGCTGCCCGCGGGCGTGGCAGGCCGCCACAAAAGCCTTGAACTCCTCGTTGGTGCCAAGGCGGCGGTCCACCAGACGGTAGTCGATGGTATCGTAGCCGTGGGAGCCGCTCTCGAACAGCGGGCCGATGTAGATGGCCGTACAGCCCAGCTTTGCCGCGTGGGCTGCCCATGCTTCCAGCTTTGCAAAAGCGCCCGGGGTGGGCTGGCCGTCGTTTTCGTGTGCACAGCCGCACAGCCCCAGCGGATAGATGTGATAAAATACTGCTTCGTCATACCAAGCCATGATCGTTCGCTCCCATTCTATTGCTATAAAAAGTTGCACCGCCCACAAGGCGGTAGCAACAGTATACCACACCCTCTGGCAAATATGTGTATTTTTGCCGATTTTTGTCAAGATTCGCTAAGATTATCGGCTACTGTGCCGGTAAAAAAGCGTTTTTCTTGGATAGTTTGCCCAAACAGCCTTGTATCAACCGGCGCACACCGCCGGTCAACATAGAGAAGTAAGGAGATCTTTGCATGAATTACCCTGTGATCCCCCGCACGTTTTTCAGTGGCGACTGCTTCGATGCCTACCGCATTCTGGGTGCGCACCCCTGCACCGACCCAAACGGCGCCGAGGGCTGGCGTTTTGCCGTGTGGGCACCCGGTGCCACCGCCGTGGAGGTGTGCGGCGGCTTTGACGGCTGGGAGCGCGGCGTGCCCATGGAAAAAGCCGATACCGGCGTGTGGAGCGCCTTTATCCCCGGCCTTGCGGAAGGAGACCTATACAAATACCGCGTGCATGGCGCGGACGGCAGCACCGTGATGCGCAGCGACCCCTACGCCTTTGCCACCGAGCTGCGCCCCGGCACCGCCAGCAAGCTGACAAAGCTGGATTTCACCTTTGACGACACCGCGTGGATGGAGCGGCGAGATAAATGCCGCAACCGCCCGCTGAACATCTACGAGCTGCACGCCGGCAGCTGGAAGCATAAGCCCGGCGCAACCCGGCCGGACGGCTCGGACGGGTGGTACAACTACGAGGAGCTGGCGCGGGAGCTGGTCCCGTGGCTGCTGGAGCACCACTTTACCCATGTGGAGCTGCTGCCGCTGGCAGAGCACCCCTTTGACGGCAGCTGGGGCTACCAGACCACCGGCTACTTCTCGGTGACCAGCCGCTACGGCACCCCCGCCCAGTTTGCGGGCTTTGTCAACGCCTGCCACCGCATGGGCATCGGCGTCATCATGGACTTTGTGCCGGTGC
>OJPV01000921.1_pt1 | contig 12069 bp, 7 predicted proteins | sample 1598581 | NCBI WGS metagenome assembly OJPV01 (sample SAMN03922501, study PRJEB24848) | human gut metagenome | isolation source: stool sample | host: Homo sapiens | place: Germany | collected 2011-11
TGTGGGGTAGGAGTACAATCCGGATGTGAATTCTCCGGCTTTACTTTTTGAATCAAACCAAATGTTTTTGTAGGTCACACCCTTTTTTGCCAGAATATTCTTTGCGTCAGAGATAGCCGTTTTGTCACCGTCAAGTGTAAATGAATTGATTCCGACTACTGCTCCGCCTTTTTTTGCAAGCTGTTTATTCAGAGCTTCCAGGTCGGCAAGTTCTTCCACGCAGGGATTGCAGGTGGTAAACCAGAAGTTTACTACAGTAACGGTATTTTTTGCAAAAAGCGTACTGCTCTTAACTTCGTTTCCGTCAAGATCCTTGCCGTCAAATGTCGGGAATTTCTTCAGATTATCCTTTTCGATGGGCTTACCGTTTTCCGCCGGAACGCTCATATCTCCATCGGACGGTTTTCTCCGCATCCGGGAAATTTTTGTTCCAAAAGCGTCAGCTTTCCTTCAATTTCCTTAATCTCTTCGGCGCCTTCATTAAGCAGCTTCAACTCATCTGCACTGAACTGATCCTTGATACCGTCAATCGTTTTCAGAAGAAAATCGCCGTAGTTTTTGCCGTCCTCATTCATCGCCATACCTTTATCGGCTGAAGCAAATACCTTTTCCCAAAGCTTGCTGTTTTCGGAAAGAATAGCATTTTCCTGTGCCATCAGTTTTTGATGCAGGTCGGCGGCCTCGTCTTTTGTTTTCGGATTCACAGCTGTCAGCATAGCCGTTTCGCTTTTCTTATTTGCAGTAGTATTCGTCGTATTGCCTTTGGCTGTGCCACAGGCGGCAAAGCTTAACAACATCATCAAGGCAGTCAGTAAGGTTAAAATTTTTGTTGTTTTCATGGTATTTACTCCTTTTCTGTTTCAATTTCTGTTTCAATTTCTGTTTCAATTTCTGTTTCAATTTTTTGTTTTGCTGTTTCCGCTTTTTTAGCGGGACAATCATTTTCTTTTCCTTTGCCAAAGCCGTAGCAAAAGCTGACCGCCTCGACAGGACAGGCACGGATACACTTACCGCAGCGTATGCATTCGGTATGGTTGGGAGTTTTGGTTACATCTACATCCATCTTGCATGCTTTGGCACATTTTCCACAGGAAATGCACTTGTGTTTGTCTACTTTCATTCCGAAAAGTGACACCTTGTTAAGCAATGCATAAAATGCACCGAGAGGACACAGCCACTTGCAGAACGGTCTGTAGAAAAGTACACTCAGTACGATTACCGTAATCAATATGCCCAGCTTCCACGAAAAGAGCGTACCCAGTGCGGCACGGATTCCCGAATCAATGGCGGCAAGAGGGATTGCCCCCTCGAGTACCCCTTGAGGACAAAGATACTTACAGAAAAAAGGATCTCCCATACCCACATCATTTGTAATGAGCATTGGCAGCAAACCTACAGCAAAAAGCAAAACTGCATATTTTATGTATGTCAGCGGCTTCAGCTTTTTAGTGGAAAGCTTTTTTGTCGGTATCTTATGTAACAGTTCCTGAAGCCATCCGAACGGACACAAAAAACCGCAGATAAAACGCCCGAGCAGAACTCCTATCAATATGAGGAATCCTGTGATATAATATGAAAAACTGAATTTTGACGAACCCACTACGGCCTGAAACGAGCCGATTGGGCAGGCGCCCGATGCCGCAGGGCAGGAATAGCAATTCAGTCCCGGAACGCAAACAGCCTTTCCTTTGCCTTGATAAATTCTGCCCTTCAATAAATTCGGCAGATGAATATTACTCAGCAAAGTTGCTCCTGCTTGAATAAGCCATCGAAAGCGTGAGAGAAACTGCGATACACCGCCTCTTTTTTTCTTCGGTTCTTTGTTATCCAATTCCCACACACTCCAAACACAGCCGGATTGCCTTGCTTAACACGGTTTCTGCCTCTCCACGCAGAGCTCCGTAACACAGCATCATAATTCCGCAGATAATCAGTACGATCTGAAATACGGCTTTTTTCTTTCGAGTCAATTCGGTCACTCCTTTCTTTTGTGCTCTCATTGTAGCACAGAGGATGTAAAATCCCTGTTAAGAACGAAAACTTAACAAAAACTTTATGCCTGAGCGATATAATGATATAATTAAATTATCAAAGAAATATGAAAACACAACAAGGAGAGTTTCTATGCGTATTTTAGTAATTGAAGACGAGCGTGCGCTGTGCGAGACAATTGTTCGCAGCCTTAAAAGATTGGCATACAGCGTTGATTTTTGTTATGACGGAAACAAAGCAAATGAGTTGCTCGGAATAGAAAAGTACGATCTTGTTTTACTTGATCTGAATTTACCCGGTGCAGACGGGATGACGGTACTGCGAACTCTGCGACAAACCGACAGAGATACCGGAGTGTTAATTCTTTCGGCACGTTGTGAGGTTGCCGACAAGGTGGAGGGACTGGATGCCGGAGCAAACGATTACCTGACAAAGCCTTTTCATTTGGAGGAGCTTGAGGCAAGAATACGCAGTCTGACTCGCCGGCGGTTTACACAAAACAATGTTGTTTTGAACTGTGGAAAGGTTGCTTTTGACACCAAAGCCCGTGTTGCCGTTGCTGACGGTCAGGAGCTGTCACTTACCCGAAAAGAAATCGGAATACTTGAATATTTACTTCTTAATCAAGGTCGCCCCGTCAGTCAGGAAGAACTGCTCGACCATGTTTGGGATAACAGTGTTGACAATTTCAGCAATTCAATAAGAGTACATATATCTGCATTACGAAAGAAACTGCGTGCGGTACTCGGCTATGACCCGATTCGCAATCGCATTGGTGAAGGATATGTTATGGAGGAAGAAAAAGTATGAAAAAGCTATCCTTGCAATGGCGCATAACTCTGATGACTGCACTTCTTATCGGAGCTACCTGCATTTTTATGAATGTTCTTATCGGCTATTCCGGCAGCCATTATATGGATTCCATAGGCTCTTATGTTACAGGTTACGGTGATACGGACAAAGGAGAACCTGACTTTTTCGATCCCGAACACGAAAAGCTTGATCGTGAATTGACTATTGTAATTAACGGAGCACAGGAATCCTTTATCGCTACCAATTGGTATATTACGGCGGCGGCAACATTGTTAGGCGGTGTGCTTGCGTATTTTTTAAGCGGGCATGCACTTAAGCCTCTGCGTACTTTTACTGCTCGGGTGGAAAAGGTTCAACCTAACAATTTGACGGATATGAAGATAACCGAAGATGTTCCGCCTGAACTGAGACAGTTTGTCAAGTCGTTCAATCGGATGCTTGACCGTCTTGATGAGGGATTTACTGCTCAACGACAGTTCACGGGAAACGCCGCACACGAGTTGCGCACGCCGCTTTCGCTTATGCAGGCACAGCTTGAACTTTTTTCGGCAGAGCATCCCGAGGTATCGCCTGAAACGGCAGAGTTTCTCCGATTGTTGCGTGAGCAGACCGAACGAATGACACAAATGACAAAAACCCTGTTGGAAATGAGCGAGCTTCGCACAGTATTGTGTGCCGACCGCATAGAAATAGGACCTATGGTAGAAGAGATTTTCACTGATCTTGCACCCCTTGCAGAGAAGAACAATGTTACACTTGAAAGCACGGGTGACGCTGTTATGACAGGCAGTGACACGCTGATTTACCGTTTGTTATATAATCTGACCGAAAACGCTATACGCTACAACCGTTTTGACGGTACAGTGAATATTACCGTAACGCACAAAGACAATCAGCTTGTTATTACGGTTGCGGATACCGGCTACGGCATCCCCGAACAATACAGAGAAAGTATTTTTCAGCCCTTCTTTCGTGTAGATAAATCCCGAAGCAGAGAATACGGCGGAGTTGGATTGGGACTTTCTTTGGTGTGGGAAATCGTTGCACTGCACAATGGTAAAATTCGTGTGGAAGAGAGTTCGGAAAAGGGTACTGCAATAGAAGTAAAGTTTCCGACAGATGTGATAAAAATTTAATATTTTGCGATTTTTTCTTAATTAATTGTTGAAATTGCCGTAGCTCTGTGCTATACTATAATTAATTAATCGATTAGTTATCAAAAGGAAGCGAATGTTATGAGAACAACAGAGGAACAGCACAACGAGCGTAAGAGGGAAATAATGGAAAAATGCTTTGAATGCTATGCTGAAAACGGATTGACCGGTACGGGCATCAAGGCTTTGGCGGCAGCGTGTGGCTGTACAACGGGAAATCTGTATTCCTATTTCAACAGTGTTGATGAACTGATTATTGAATCAACTGCATACTGTATGGAAAAGGTCGAGGATGATTTTATGGAAAAAGCTCCCACCGACCCGAAGGATGTTGTTCGATTTGTGAAAGAGGTTCCGTATTGGACCGCAAAGAAGCACGGCAAGAAATATCGGCTGATGTATCAGGTCTATACCCATCCGAAATATATTGAGCACGGCAAGAAATTTTTTGAGGGGGTAAATGAGCGCTATACCGAGTATGCAAAGCGGCTTGAGCCGAAAATCGGCATTCCGTACACGGTGATTACACCGCTCATTTTTATATTTGTCCGTGCCTGTGTACACTATGCTATGTTTGAGGATGAATATTATTTAAAAACCCAAATGGAGGTCTTAAAACAGGGTGTTGCCCTGTTTGCTGATAAATACCGTTCACAATATTTGAGAGGAGGCAATGATAAATGAAAAAACGAATATACTGTATTACTACCGCACTTTGTCTTGTGCTTTGCATCGTACTTTGCATTGCATTCGCTGCCGTATGCAGCAAGGCGGAAAACAGCAAAACCCTGTTGCCGGAGGTGAGAAACAACGGCACAGCAATCCAATGGAGAGATACCGCCGAAGAGGAATGGCACGATCTTGTAGCTCTTAACACGCTCAGAGGTGCTGTCGGAGAAAACGGCACTGACGGAAAGAACGGTCTTGACGGAAAAAACGGTATTGACGGAAAAAACGGTATTGACGGAAAAAATGGTGCTGACGGTAAAGACGGTACTGACGGCAAAGACGGCATTGACGGAAAAAACGGTGTTGACGGCAAAGACGGTGCTGACGGCAAAAACGGTCTTGACGGTAAAAACGGCGTTGACGGCAAAGACGGTACTGACGGCAAAGACGGTCTTGACGGCAAAAACGGTCTTAACGGCAAAGACGGCACTGATGGTAAAGACGGTCTTGACGGCAAAAACATAGAGGTACAAAGAACAACAGAATATATACAGTGGCGCTATGAGGGAGAAGACTGGCAAAACCTTGTTGCCATTTCCGATATAAAAGGACCCACAGGGCAGAACGGTAAAGACGGAGCAAACGGAAAAACACCGGAGTTCCGTGTAAATGAAAACAATCTTCAATGGCGTTATGTCAACGATGAAATATGGTTAAATCTTTACGATCTTTCAAATTTGAAAGGTCTTGACGGAAAAGACGGAATCGACGGAAAGAACGGTGTCGATGGTATTGACGGCAAAAACGGCGATACGCCGTTCATCGGTGAAAACGGCAACTGGTGGCTCGGAGTGACCGACATTGGCGTAAAAGCCGCAGGTGTTGACGGTGAAAAAGGCGACAAGGGAGATAAAGGAGATGCCGGAGAGAACGGTAAGGACGGAGCAAACGGAAAAACACCTGAGTTCCGTGTAAATGAAAATAACCTACAGTGGCGTTATGTCGGCGATGAAATGTGGCTTAACCTTTACGATCTTTCAATTTTGAAAGGTCTTGACGGCGCAGACGGCAAGGACGGTATAAACGGTAAAGACGGTGTTGACGGTAAAGACGGTGCTGATGGTAAGGACGGAACAAACGGACAAAACGGTTCTGACGGCAAAGACGGAAATACCCCGTTCATCGGTGAAAACGGCAACTGGTGGATTGGAACGACCGATACGGGAGTGAAAGCCACAGGAGTTGACGGTGAAAAAGGCGAAAAGGGTGACAAAGGAGATAAAGGCGACAAAGGTGACGCAGGTCAGAACGGCAGCTGTTCGGGGTATTTTTACGGAGAGGCAAACGCTCCGAGGACAGTGCTGAATAACAGTCGTGTCAATATTTCTGTCTACGAAAAAATAAACAAGGGCGGCTTGATTTCATCCTACAGGAATAATATTACCCTCAAAAAAGGACATATTTACAATGTCTGCTTAAGCGGTTCTCTCGAAGTTGGTTCAAACGAATTTAACAACAGCGGCAATTACTCTATTCAGATGACAGACGGTTATGATGACGATCTGTGCAGGGAGCTTACACGAATAAAAAGGGACGGGGCAAAAATACCGTATACCAATGATCAACATTCCTTTAATTTCAACAGAATGTATGATGCGTCAAATAAAGACATTACATTGCAGTTGTGGTTTGAAAATTCGGCATACAACACTTATCTCGGTGGCTTCAGAGGTACTATTACAATAACTGCTCTTGATTAAATTTATATAACGGAGGTGGCGAAAAATGAAAAAACGAATACTTAGTATCCTGCTGACTTTATGCATGACGCTCTGCCTTACGCCGATAAGCGTATTCGCCGAGGAGGTTGGGACAGAGGGCTCTGCTGCGATACAGCTTGGTGCAGATGCACTAAGTGTGTTAAGTAAAAATGTAAACACAGCGACCGCACCGACTGTGTATTTCGGGCAAAACCATGAAAATAATCCCGCTGCATGGCGAGTTATCGGCTATGACGGAAGCGGTGTTACAAGCTCAAAGGGGGATATTACCCTGCTTGCGGCAGGCGCTATGGGAGTTATACCATTTGTCGATACCATATTAAACAACGAATACGCACCGAGTAATTTGAAAACCGCGATAGATGCGCTTGCGGAAAAGCTGACGACAGAAGAAAATGCTGCCGTAAAGAAACGGACGCTGACAAGCGGAAGTTACGACGGAGAGAATACCGACTGTGTAGCGGGAGGGCAGGTGGATAACGCTGTATTCTGGCCACTTTCCGCAAAAGAGGCTATTGCTGTAAACAACGATCTGCGTGCCTTGAATCCTGCACATCCGAATTGGGTGGATAGCGGTTGGTGGCTGCGCTCCCCCGGCTCCGATAAATATCGTCTCGCCGTCGTGCGTAGTGAGGGTTCTGTCCAATACTCTGGGTTCTCTGTCCTCATTTTCAATAATCATCGGACTGTTCGTCCCGCTTTTAACTTAAATCTGAACTCTGTCCTTTTTGCATCTGCCGCCGTGGGCGGAAAGCCTGACGGAGGATTGGCAGAAGTTTCCAAATACAGCGGAAACGAGTGGAAATTGACGCTTTTAGATAGTAGACGCAATTTTGCTGTAACGGAAAAAACTGTCAGCGCCGCCCCCGACGATACCGTTACGCTGAATTACAAAGGGGCGACCACAGGGAAAAATGAATATATCTCTGTCATCCTGGCGGATAACAACGGCGCACAGTATTACGGCAGAGTAGCACAACCTACTGCCAAAAGCGGAACGGTTGAAATCAAAATCCCGTCTGACATTGCACCAGGCGACTATACCATGAAGGTATTCAGCGAGCAGTATAACGGTGACTGCAAGACCGACCTTGCAAGTGCTTTTGCGGATGTCACGCTGACGGTGGAAAGTCAGCCTGACGAGCAGTTTACCCTCGCCCCTGGTGGCAGATACTATTTTGACCTTTCGGCGATGAACATCCCCGGAACGGTAAACAGCAATCTGCCGGACAGCACCCTGCATTATGTGCCTTTTACCTATGCAGGCACGGTCAACGCTTATAAGCTCACATCGGAAATGGCAACCACCGAGGAGTATGCTCAGAAGAATAAATATCCCCACAGCCTATTCATTGCGGACTATGCCGTAACGCATACGGTAAGCTGGGATGACCTGAATACCGCAGGTCTGATTTTCGGCAAAAATTATGCCAGCGGCGGCGTGGACTATACGCTGCGTGCGCCGTCCGTGGGAAGTGATAACAGAGGCTCGGGTGATTCAGAACGCGGTACGCCCCAAAGCAACGAATGGGACAGGATACTGGACAAGGACAGCGGCTACATCAAAAACTGGAATGGCATATATTCGTGGGGGCAGGACACAACAAGATACAACTCGTCGCTCCGTGCGATTCGCGGGTACGATTCGGGCCGACGCTGGAACGACGACGATGCTACGGACTTCCTCCCGCTCGTCAGTTTCCGCCCCGTGCTTGAAATCCTGAACCCTGACACACTGAGCTCTGACGGACTGAAAGTCGTTACCCTTGACCTTGGCGGCGGAACGCTCGGCGGCAACTCCGAGGATATTCAAATCATTGTGAAAAGCAGCGAGAGCTTTGCCGCGCCTGCGTCCGACGGCATGACCCGCCCGGACGGAAATACAGGCAGCTACTTCATGTGGCTCGGAAGCAACGGTAAGCTCTACGCGCCCGGTGCCAGTGTTCCGGCGGACGTTACCAAGCTCACGGCGCAGTTTGTTTTATCAGAACAGTTTTCCCTTACCCCCGGCGGCAGATACTATTTTGACCTGTCGGCGATGGATATTCCCGGCACGGCAAACAGCAATCTGCCGGACAGCACCCTGCACTATGTGCCCTTTACTTATGTGGGCACGGTGGATGCATATTCGTTGAAAAATGAAGCCGACAAGGATACCACCCCTTACGAGCACAGCTTGTTTATTGCAGATTATAACGTGAAATGTTCTTTGCAGCGGGAGACGTTGGCAGAAATGAACCTGATTTATGGCCAGACCTATACAGCGAGTAACGTGAACTATACGCTCCGCGCCCCATCTGTTGGAGACCATCACCGTAATGAAGGAGAAGGCTCTGGTCTTGCACCAATTGACAATGAATGGGATACGATCTATCAGAAGTCAGCCGATTATATCAAAAACTGGTATAAAATGCGCTCTTTCGGCCAGGATATAGGTACTGGGAATGTCGAGGGATGGTATCTATCTCGTGGTGGACACTTCGCTGCACAGGCTACATTTTGGGCAAGGCCAACCCTTCCGGAGCGGGACGCTGGTTTCCGCCCCGTCCTCGAGCTGCCGACAGATCTTGCCGCTGACAGCCTAAAGGCGGTTGAGCTGCGGACGGGTAAATTTATGCCCGGTGAGCAACAGAACTGGATCAACATTATCGTGAAAAAGGGCGAGAGCTTTACTGCACCCTCTGCCGAGGGACTGCCCCGCCCGGACGGCATTTCGGCAGATGCACAGTTGTATTGGTCGGATGAAAATGGGAACTGCTATAAACCCGGCGATACCGTACCTGCCGATGTTTCCAGGCTTTCGATCACTGGCGACTATGAGGTGATTTACCTCCCCGGCACATACGGCGCCGGCAGTGCGGTGACGGATATGAAACCCCACAACAATATTCTTACCCTGCGCGGCGCTTTGTTCACCCGCGTGGGCTACACGCAAGTAGGCTGGTCAACCGTTGACGGAGGCGAAAAGGTATATGACTTTAAAGATATTTATACCAAAAACGAGGCACTGACGCTCTATCCCGTGTGGAATACGAATAAATACACAATAGCCTTTGACACCAACGGCGGAAGTGAGATTGCACCCATTACACAGGATTACGGTACGGAAATTACCGCCCCTGACAACCCGACAAGAAAAGGTTATACCTTTAAGGGTTGGGATAAGGCAATTCCCGAAACCATGCCTGCCGAGAATATAACGGTTAAAGCACAATGGGAAATCAATCAGTATACAATAACCTTTGATACCAACGGCGGAAGTGAGATTGCACCAATTACACAGGATTACGGTACAAAAATTACCGCCCCTGACAAACCTACAAGAAAAGGTTATACCTTTAAGGGATGGGATAAGGAAATCCCCGAAACCATGCCGGCGGAGAATATGACGGTTAAAGCACAATGGGAAATCAATCAGTACACAATAGCCTTTGATATCAACGGCGGAAGTGAGATTGCACCAATTACACAGGATTACGGTACGGAAATTACCGCCCCTGACAATCCGACAAGAAAAGGTTATACCTTTAAGGGTTGGGATAAGGAAATCCCCGAAACCATGCCTGCGGAGAATATGACGGTTAAAGCACAATGGGAAATCAATCAGTATACAATAGCCTTTGATACCAACGGCGGAAGTGAGATTGCACCCATTACACAGGATTACGGTACGGAAATTACCGCCCCTGACAAACCTACAAGAAAAGGTTATACCTTTAAGGGCTGGGATAAGGAAATCCCCGAAACCATGCCTGCCGAAAGCATTACAATCACGGCACGGTGGAAAGATACCGAAAAGCCGACGGGCGAAATTATCATAGGCACAAATAAATGGAATGAATTCTTAAACGAGCTTACCTTTGGCATATTCTTTAAGGATACACAGGAGGTAACTATAAATGCCGTAGATAACAGCGGAGTTGTGTTTGTATCCTATTTGGTAACAGATAAGGAGCTTTCCGAGGCTGAACTGAACTCTCTTGTATTCCGTGCATATGAAGAACCGTTTAGCATAGACCCCAACGGAGAATATATTGTTTATGTAATGCTTGTTGATGAAAATATTAATATAACATACCTTCGCTCCGACCGTATAACGCTTGATAATATTCAGCCTGTAATCAGCGGTATTGAGAACGGCAAGACCTATTGTGAGGCACAAACCGTTACTGTTAATGAGAAGTATGTTGATACCGTTACTGTAAACGGCACGGCGGTTACACTTGATGCAGACGGAGGTTTTGTTCTCCCGCCGACAAACGGTGAGCAGAAGATAGTTGTCACCGACAAAGCGGGCAATAATGCAGAGATGACCGTAACAGTCAACAACGGTCATACCTTTGGTGAATGGGTATCTGACAATGACGGTAAGCATACCCGAAAATGTATCGTGGACGGATGCGATGCGTTTGAAACCGAAAATTGCTCAGGCGGCAATGCCACCTGTACCGAAAAGGCGGTATGTGATGTCTGCGGTAAAGCCTACGGAGAATTTGACGGAACAAACCACGAGGGCGGTGTACAGGAGTGGACGACAAGAACCGCTTTTAATCACGAACAAAAATGGAACTGCTGTGGTGCTGTGATTGTGGCAAGTGAAGCACATGAGTGGAAAGACGGTGTGTGCCGAGAATGCGGATATGTATGTCTGCATAATGACGCAGATAAAGACCATATCTGCGATTATTGCAAAAAGACAATCTCTGAGCATGTAGATAAGGATAAAAACCATATCTGCGACTACTGCGAAAAGACAATCTCTGCTCATGAAGATGCGCCAACCGAAGAAATCAAAAAGGCTGACACCGTAACGGCTAAATTGCCTGATGATTCAAAGTCCCCTCAGACAGGCGACAACAGCAACCTTATTTTGTGGATTGCATTGCTGATTATCAGCGGCGGCGTTATGAAAGGAGTAACGGCATTCGGTAAGAGTAAAAAACATTCTGCCAAAATTAAAGATAAGTAATATTTTACGCTCTGTCATGGAAATATAGTGAATACGGCACAGTAGGTATAGAAACCGCTGTGCCGTATTTCTTTCAGAATGACTGCTTTTGAAAAACAGGCACTTTCTCGGTCATCATACGATAAGCAAAGACAAAGAATAAATCCGCAATCCGGAATTTAATGCCAATACTTCCGAAAATCGGCAGACAAGTTTGTTAATAAGTTCGTATAGTTGCATTTGTTTTTATTTATGATACAATTAAAAGCAATAAACTTAACAGATTCTTATGCAGATAAAATTGCGGTAAAATTCGGAAAATATGTCGATAGCCTTGCACGAAAAAGTAAAATTGTTTCAAATTGCTATTGCACTTTTGTGATTTTTTCTTATATCTCTTTTATAATAAATCAAAATGTGATACAATATGACTGATAATCTGAAAACGGAGTTGATTAAATGAATTTCATCAACAGAAATGAAATTGCAAACGGTGTTTACTTTACAAACATTAAGGACAGCCGTTTTAAAACTATGAAAATCAGCGTGAATATTGTTGTTCCGCTTTCTGTCGAAACAGCGTCGGAGAATGCGCTTGTGGGCGGATTGCTTGTTCGTTCATGCAAAAAATATCCCGATTTTACTGTTCTCAGCAAAAAACTCAGCTCACTTTACGGTGCAGACCTCACTTCATCGCTCTCAAAACACGGTG
>OJPV01000922.1_pt1 | contig 12061 bp, 10 predicted proteins | sample 1598581 | NCBI WGS metagenome assembly OJPV01 (sample SAMN03922501, study PRJEB24848) | human gut metagenome | isolation source: stool sample | host: Homo sapiens | place: Germany | collected 2011-11
TAAGAGACAGGCTTTTGACCGAAGTCATGTTTACACTCTGGTGGAATCGCCAAGATTCCGCGCCCGTCAGCGATCAACATCTTGTTTGCTACGAGCTGTGCCGTTCGCTTATTTCCATCACTAAAAAGTTGGGAGCGACAAAGATAACCGAACATCTTAAGCGCGCGTTCTCTCCCAGGTTCCATATTCGCAATTTTCTCGATAGCGGCTTTTGCAGTATCGAAGTCCGGCATTTCCGGTTGCCAGGCGGTCCCACTGATATACACATCAAAATATCGCAGTTGTCCAGAATCGGGAACAAGATTGTTGCTAACGAGTTGATGTACCTGCCGTACATATGACAAATCGATAGGCGCATCAATAAAATCAAATATGAATTGCCATCCATGTTTTAGATTGTTAATTACAGTTGTTTGGTCTTGCGTTAGGTTAGCAATTTTAGCACCTTCGAAAACCGCTTTTGTAGCAGGGAACGTGATATCGATTCCCTCGATATTTGCTTCTTTCCAAATACTGTCAACGATATTTCGCTTTGCATAGAAAATGTTATCCTCGATGGACATATGCTGACCGGGATACATGGAAGGTCCTTTCAATCAAAAATTTGTTCAGCCTTAATCTTTAATGACTCGGATTATCGTGCACGGAACTAACTTGATGCCCTTCGTTGACCTTGTCGGCAACGGCCGTCTTGGCATCCCTGACGGCAGCGAGAGAGCGGTCGTGTTTACTGTTCTCAGCGAGCATGTCGCGGGCCTGTTTCCCGAGCGTATGCCATTGGGAAATGTCGCATTTAGTGCGTTTGCCGGCCAGCTTGGCATCGATTGAATCTTTCATATCTGAAGCCACGATTGACGCGAATTCCGGACTGATCGGTACCGCGATGTGGCTTTCATCGACAAACGCCCCGTCCATCGGGTCTCGGGGATCCGATTTTTGAGACAGATGGTCACCTGGGTCAATGATAAGGACATCCATGATGATCTGCTGCGGCTTCTGGGATGCGGCGATTGCTTCCAGCTTTCCAAGCTGCTTAGCCGAGATCGCCGTATCCACGGAGATGGCGGTGTTTCCCCTCGCCGATGGATGCCACGCCTGATATTCCTCACGCGGCATTCCGGGCCTATATCCTTGCGGGACGATCAGGCGGCCGTTCTTTTCCTCTAGCACGCCGGAGGTAAACAGGGTCGCTTCGCGCAGGAGGTTCTTTTCCGCGAGATTGCGGAAGGTGGTTACCCGTGCGAAATTATCCATCGCTTTCTGAACGGGTTTATCCAGGGATCCAAGGCACTCGAGAATATGTTTCGCGGAGGGATCCGGGTCTTTTAGGTCAAATTCCATATCCGAGAAATACTTGCCGGTCTCTACGCCCTCATGGAAATCCCTGATCGAGTCGATTCCGTCTTCCCCGATGAGGTTCGTGAGTTTTGAATAGTTCGTTTCGACCGCTTCCCTGTAACCGGGATGCTCTGGATCGTTTTTCAGTTGCAGGTCATCATGCGCGTCGATGATGCTCAATACGACGGATGTCTTATCTGTTTCAACGGGCAGGTGGGCGTATTTGAAATGTTCCACGTTGCCCGCATAGGAGAGCTTTACATCGAATGCAGGTCCTTTTTCGGAATCTTCGATAATAATATCCAGATCGAGGTTCTTATAGACCTGGAGCGGATGGGGCATCTTCACGTAAGCCAACAGTTCCGGCACCAGGCTGCTCTTTGGATAGTTCCCTTCCGACAGCCATGCGATAAGCGACGGCATCTCGCCTTTGAGTTTACCGATCAGCCTTTGCGTCGTTTCAGGCGAGAACGGATCGTCCGTCTCGTTCCATTCAGCCAGCGCATTGTGGATAGCGGCGTTCTGGATATGGTTATCGGCCATCTGAGCCACATCGATCAGTACGTTTCCATCGTTGTTCAAGACATTTACCAGGCCAAGCGTGTTCATTTCTTAATTCTCCTTTTCAATGGTTTTACTGCGAATCGCGGTTGTCGTCGTCATATCTGAGAGTGATGTTGCGCGGTTTATCCCTATCTTGCGCGAGCCTGTTTCGCCTACTGTCCGCGACCTTGATATGCATGGTGCGGTTAAGGGAATTATGTTCCCTTTCGCGATCGGACAGCTTCGGATTTATTTCCGCTTTCATCTTGCAAATATAGGATGAGGGTATTATAATATCCATTGAAAGAGCTGCAAGCGCCGGAGGGAATCGTGTCCCACCATAGCGGGGTAGCTCTTTTTCCATTTGTTCATATTTCTCAGAATCGATATACAAGATCTTTTCCTCGTTTGCAGCACGGGCTAGATATGAAGTGAAGTTGTCACGTCCGTAAAGGCTGGCTATCACATTGCTGCAGCCGTTATCGTTCGTCTTGGTTCCATATCCGTTTGGGAAAAAGTATGCGATGACCGGGACGCCGTCAGGGTCGTACATATCAAGTACGGCGGCGACGCCTTTGCCCTCAAACGATCTACCGTTTACCGTATAGTTCGGCTGGTCGAAAACGACTACCGGCTCTTCGAGCTTTTCCGGAAGCGCTTTGATCTGCTCGATGGTAAGCCCATGTTGATGGTTGTCAGCCTCTTTTGGGGCGATTGCATTCCTGAGATGTCTTTGCGTATAGATGAAGGGCAGGTTGTCGAATCCGGCTCTCCTGAATACATACGGTGTGTTGGGTCGGGGTTCCAAAACGGCGTGCGGTGACAGCATGCCGCTCAGGCTCGCATCGACATCGTAACCGAAATCCAGATATTCCGAACACTGTATCCCATATTGTCTGATTGCCTTGACGTCCATTTCAGGCAATTCGTCTCCTCTGAGCAAAGCGGAGAGAATCGAGTCGTTGATCGTTCTTTCCGCTTTCGGGCGCTGGATCGAGGATTCGTATTCGCGAATCGTTCGCGCAGCGTTAAGCGTATAGCCATCCATATCGTTCCTCCCCTGTAGCTCGACGGCAAGTTCTATTTTTCCTGCATGTCTAGTGCAACCGCATCGTTTTTGCGATCGTCATTCACGTGGACAGCCTGCTTCGCTTTTGCATCCTTTACATCGGAAAGTCCACGGTGGGAATCGGACTTGATACTTTTATATTCCGCACCGATTTGGTCCCAGACGATTTCATCGAGATCGGACTGTCCACCGGACTCCCAGATGTTTTCACATGCGTTATCGCGGATCTGGATAGCTTCGTCGATCGTGATATCGGGATATTGCCTCAGTACGGCGTCCGGGCTTACGGAGATAAATACATCATCTGTCGGCGTCGCGAGCACGTCGACGCGTTTCCCGAGCGCAGCGAGCATCTTTTCCATATCATCCGATGACAGGTAGCGGAAATACTCAGCCGCGCAATCGAGGAAGAATTCCTTCATCTGGTCGAAATCATCGAGATCCGGTACACAGAGGTCCGGATCATCGAACGGGATTTTCTTATAATCGTCCATGTTGGTTCTCCTTTGCTTATTTTGTAAGGTCCTGTGGAACTTCCGCATGCTCATGCTGGCTGTTCAAGGCACTTGCCGCGCGTCCGATATCTACAGACCGGCCGAGCGGGCTTCGCTGTGACCGTTCCGCTTTGTCGAACCACTGGTTGACGGTCATGCGCGTGAACTGGGTGGTGGTACCGGCTCGAGCGCAGAGTTTCGCAGAGCTCTGGAGCCGATGGAGAATCGGCTCCGTGACGGCAAACGGGCGGCCTCCGGGGTTGAGGTCCCAGCAGTCTTTTGGAAGCCCCTCTGAACCGTTCTCAATCGGTTTGGCGTGCATGATAGCGTCTTCGGTAAGCTCAAGGTTCTCCACACACCAGTTATGGTCGTCGACGCATTTCTGTGCGGCAAGGCAGGCGAGGGTGTCGGAAAGCGAGCCATGCGGGGCGCTCGTCCAGTTGTAGCCGAGACGTTCAGCTGCCATGGAGAGCGGTTGGTATCTATGTCCCGTATTTGAGTTTCCGAAGGCATCCATGAATTCTTGCATGGTGTCGATGATTGCGGCATCTGGGTTGATGGTGGCACCGGCGGCCTTCAGGAAACCGATATCGAAGGCTATGTTGTAGCCAACAATCTCGTCGGCGATACGGTCGAGGATGCGGCAGATTTGTTCCATATAGGCATCGATAGTGGTCAGGTGTTCCACGTCATCCGGGGAAATGTGGTTCACCGCCTGGGCTTCCGGCCACTCCTTCTTGTGTTTCGGCTTGAACCTCTCATCGAAGAGAAGCCGTCCATTGGCATCTACGATAGTGAGCGACAGGATTTCGTCGCCCTCCTCGGGATGCAGGCCGGTGGTCTCCGTATCGAGGTAGACGCGGTTGGGATTGTTGCTGCTCATGGCTACTTTACCTCCTTGTCTTTTGCAATATCGTTCCTGTCGACGTTTCGATCCGCATCGAGGCGCCCCGACGACTCTCTTGCATTGCAGGTTTTTTCGGAAACGCTCTTGTTTTTAGACGGTTCCTTTTTGCAGGTGCCGACATAGTGCCCGGCGCCCACACCGGTGATGACGAAGTCTTCCCCGTTGTCTTCCCTGCCGATCATGTCCACGAGTTCATTCTGGGTATAGCCGGAGAACGTAACGCTATCGTCGATGACAAGACCGCAGGTGTCCTCGAAACTGAAATTCGTCTCGATAATCTCAGATGGGTCATCCTTCCAGTACATCTGGACAGGCATGATGAATACACTGATTTTATTTGGTACCTTGTAGTCCTTAATCGCGTACTCCGGAAACATATCGAGGACGGCATCGAGTTTCTGCGAATCCTCGAAGGTCTTGCCGGCGAGAAGGCCATACTGTTTACCGGAAATATCGACGATGGTCTCGGTGGCGTTCGTCTCGATACCGGAGAGCTCGATCTTCGGAACGAGCGCGAAGTTATAGCCTACCTTCACGGCGACCAGCTTATAATCGTCGGGGGTATTCGCATCCATGAATTCTTGCGTGTTGCGCATCTGGGAGATCACGTCGGCGTCAAACGTGAATGCCGGATAGGAGCAGGAACCGGAATGGGAGACGATGTCTTCCACGGTTCCGAGCCCATAGATAGCCTCGATGATTGCCGGGTTATACAGGTTGTTCATGTCGAGGAAAACAGTCCTGTCGTTCTGGCGTGGATTGTTTAGGTTGACAGAGATATCTGCCCAGCGCTCTCCGAAATTATCGCTTTCCGGCGTGACGTCGTAAGCGCCGACATAGAGGCTGCCGTTATCGAGATAGCTGTCGCAGACGAGCTCGAGTTTATATTTTTCCCCGAAGTTTTCCACATCGAACGTGACTCCGCGCTTCATGAAATCGGGATCGTTCCAGACGATCTCTCCGTTAGAGTCAATAAGCTCAGGATACTGTTCGCGCACGTTCACGATTTCCTGTTCATCCAGGTAATCCGGACCTGCCTGTGTCATGTAGCACTCGGCGTAATCATCGGCGACAGACGACATCGCCATGCGGTCGATCCAGCCGAACTCATCCTTATGTTCAATGATCTCCTTGGTCGATACACCATTCTGCAAGGCTATGAAAGTCGAGCGTTCCCGGTCAGAAGGAAGGGTATCGCACCAACGTTCTTCTGAAACGTAGCCTGGGGAATCCAGGTGGTATACGTTGCCGAATGGTACGGCATAATCGCGGACATGGCCCTCGAGGATATCTTCCTTCTCCGCATACCAGCTTTCCAGCTCGTCTGCTGTCTTGATGTCTTTGTATTCCATAATCGGCTATTCCCTTTCCATATTCTTGCCATTGGGGATTTCCGTGTTTGGGCTGTCGAGATGAGCGGCGCTTATGGCACATGCATCGCGCTTGGCTTCTAGACCACTCTTTGCAGGTTCCTGTTTCTCATCGCGAGTCGGCGTGACGCTGACGGAACCGCAGAAAGGGTCGCTGAAGGCACTGACATCTTGGGGGCTGTGGTACATTCCACGCAGACCCTCCTTGGTCTCAGGGCCACTGTAGTCATCCATGGCGATCCAGATACGGTTCATCGGGATTTCAAATGGTTTATCGAGGTCGACCATCATATAACCCGCGCCGTAGACGGGATCGTGGATACCGATATACGGTTCGTATATTCCCGGGGAGACGATAAAAGCATGACCGGTATCGACTGTGTGTCCGCTCATATAGCGTGAGTCCATGCATGCCACGGCATCGAGGAAGACGGAAGAGGGGACTTTAGCCATAAGGGAAATAGTCGTCTCGTTTACCGCCAATGCCTCGAAAAGCTCGTCCCGCATGGTGCGTTCGAATTTAGTGGTCGGATAGTTCACCAGTTTCTCGACGGCGGTGCCCTGCGATGCGCACAGCTCATCGATGATTGTCGTACCGATATCCGCCGGACGTTCGTAAGCCACGTAGCTGGGCACTTTGCCATAATCTAAATTGTTCTCTGCGTCCTCGATAACCTCGAGGTTTTCTTCGCGCCAGTCGCATACGCTCTGGATCAGCCTGTATCCGTCCATGCTGTCGACCTTCTCAGTCAGAATGAGCGTCATATCGAACTGCATGGCATCGATCATCTGGTCGCATTGGAATCCATACTGGATATTGAATCTCTCGGAGACGTCTGCGTTCAGCGCATTGGAATCCAACTCATACTCTCCGGGCACGAGGACCCCGCGGGCAAGGCCGGCAGATTCGATATATCCGGCAAATTTATTGCAGATTTCCGCGCACTGGGAGGAAAGGGCATCCAGATAGGCCCAGGATGTAGACAGCTCGTTGTCGAGTGCCATAGAGAGTGCCGACTTGAGGTCGGCCGGCATTACCTGTCCGTTCTTGATTTTCTCCTCGTCGATATATCCGCTCGCCCAGTCGAGGTCGCGGTCACCGAGGAATCCGGCGACGATATGCTTGCAGTAATCCTCGCCCTCGTATGTCATATACGGATCGAGGAGGAGTGGCTTACGCTCCATGATATTCTTCTTATCGTTTTTCGGATCGATTGTCGACCAGTCAAGCGCCTCGCTTAGCATATCGGCAGCTTTCTCTTCGCCGAACAGATCGATGACGTCGTTGTAGGTTCTGATTTTCGTCTTGATTTCACTCATATCGGTTCTCCTTTACCGGGCGATTTCATTCTGTCCGCAAACGGGCGCATTGCCGCCGATGTGCGCAAGCGACTCGATACAGGACGCCTTTTTGGCAGCGAGGCCGGCTTGGTCGGGAAGGACGCTCTTGCGGCGCTCGGCGATATCGATGTCGGCGTTTGCACGGATGGTTTCAGATGCCTTGTCGTAAGTGGAATCTTTCGGCAGGGCATCGATAGCAATGGCGAGGGCGATCAGGTAATTCGTGTCATGTTCATTGACCACTTCTCGGAATACCTGGTAAGGCAGTGATGCTGTCGTTCCGGGCATACTCTCGGCAAGTGCATATCCGTCGGAGGTATCTTCAAATTCGGGATGCATGATGGAAGAGGAGATGCCCCATCCGCCGAGAGCATCGCGTTCCCAGACCTCCGCGATGATATTCCATCCGCGGTCGTTGGCTGGATCGTCGATAGCGCGGCAATAGAGGAATTTCGGCTGCATGTTCGGTTCTTTGACGATCCATGCGTAGGCATGGTGCACGATATCGTTGGCTGCGGCAGGGCAGAAGTAGTTCTGGAAGCGATCAGGGGTTTTCTTCGTTCCGGTTTGCATGTTACCCTCCGTCCCGGCGGCGTGTTTTGTAAGATTCTACCACTTTGGCTGCGTTTCGCCTATATATCGATGACGGATACGGTATGTCATCTGCAAAAGGTATCGTGTAGAAGGGCACGGGGGCTCACCGAAGCGGCGAGTCCCCGTGTTTGTGCCGTCTATCTGTCCCGTAATGGCGAATCAGGTGCGTCCTGGTCATGGTTCAGATTCCTTGCCGCATCCGTGGCCGCTGCATGGCGTTCCGTGAGTCCCCGCGGATTGTGGGTTTGCACGAGGTCGTCCTTATGCAGGCGGACATCGCATTCCTTGACATATTTGAGAAACGTCGGATGCGTGATGCCGAGCTTCGTTGCTGCGGATCTTGCCGAGATGTCTCCGTTCTTATATTCGCTGTAGAGACGGTCGAATCCCTTGGGAAGGGGTTTCAATCCCCTTCCTCGGGTATCCTGTGCATTCGTGATCTTGTTCACATGATAGGAGAATGCCTGTTGGCTCAAGCCGGCGATCTTGGCGGCCTGGGCTTGGCTTAGATCCCAGTTCTGATATCTGCCGAAAGCCTCGCGAAACCGTAAATCATATCCGTCCAAAGGATCGCTAAGTGACTCTTTCAGCTCCGTCTCGATATCGGCAGGCATATCGATAAGCTCACCGGTTTCATCACGTGAGAGGGCGACGATATTGCCGAAAATGAGAGAAAAGGGCTTACCGTCGTTTGTTCCGACGATGAGGCTCTTTTCAGATAGGAAGCCCGAGTCATCCATGAAGGCATCGGGGTTGATGGCGCGGTTGGGCAGCAAACTGTCTGCACCGGCGGCATTTACATAGATATCCACATCAGCGAACGTGGCACCGAGTTCGTCATATTCGCCTTGGACTGCCTCACGGATGTCTCGATATGGTCTGTCCCTGTCGGCGAGAAAGGCCTGTGCCTCCCCACCGACAGGGAAGATCAGACCTTTGACTTTATTGGATTCCATCGTTTCACCGCCTTGTTTCTTTAAAACGATTCATACAGCTCTGGTTAGTGACCGATTGGATACTCGCGGTCGATTGGACGCGAATTGCCGATATCGCTACCGCTATCGTCGTGGTTGTCCTCGTCCTGGCTGAGTACTAATGAACTCTCCCTGGCTTCTGTAGCGACTTCGGCGAGAGACTTCGTAGATTTCTCATGCTTGTCGCCGGCGGCGTGCTCATTCTGAAGCTGATATCGATCCGGTTCGATGCCGTACTTAATGTGAATATACTCTTTGTAACCGGTGGACGGGTCCGCAAAGGTCTCTTTCAGCTTGTCGATCGTCTCCTGAGGAAGGCTTGCGATTTCGCCTTCCTCGTCGACACCGAAGGCGACGAAATCACCGCAGATTAGCGAATAGAGTTCCCCTTCCTTGACGGGATGGCCGAACGTCAGCTGATCGAGATATCCGACTTCCTCCATATGTTTCGTCGCATAGATGGCGCGATTGGGCTTGCTGCCGTTGATTAAACCTTCTTCATTGACCCACAGGTCAACCCCATTACCAAGGACGCTCAATACATCAACGTTGCCGTTGACGAGGTCCTGCAGTTCGGCCAGCGAGTTATTCTTATCGATCCAAATCTCGAACGGCTTCGATCCGACGGGGATTAAAAGGCCGTGGGCTTGCATTTCGTTCATACGGGGTACCTCCTTGCGTCTTGATGCTTGGTAAGATTCTACCATTCGATACCGGAAAAGGGCACCTCGGTCGGGTGCCCTGTTTTTTCTTTCAAATTCGCAAGCGCTTGCGAATTTCATCTAGTTCACGGTCACCGTTTCATCCCAGGCTTCCTTGACCACTTTCGCATCGTAGTGGTACCACGGATGGCCGGTTGACTTCTTGTGGCCTTCGATATCATCAGTGATATCTGCCCCGCATGTGTCGCAGATCGCGATCCTAATCGTCTCGGCGGGATGATGGATAGTCTTCGTGGTTGTCGGCGTTGAAGTAGAAGAGGGCTGTCCGTTGCCAGACGATGGAGCGGAAGCACCACGATTCATATCGGCAGAAGAATTTTCTGCCTGATTGTTCTGATTTTGACCGTCAGAAGAAGCGTCCTGGTTTTGCGAAGCCCCGTCTGCCGGAGTCGCTTCAGCATTATCTTCAGACTCACCGCTCTTGGCAGTCTTATCGACATGTTTGGCTAAAAAAGCGAAAGCTGACACCTTTTTCCCGTCACCTTTGACGGTGAAACTGGTGCTTTTTGCTGGTTTATCATAACCGTCCGGTGCCGACTCAACGGTCAGCAAATACTTGCCTTTCGGCAGAGTACAGATCTTGACTTCGTCGTTGACTGCAACGGAAATATCTTTGACAACAATCTTTCCGTTCTTACCCTTTTCGGAAACCGAAACGGAAGCCTTAGAATCCTCAGCAGCTCCGTCAGCTGTCACCATGACGGAGACAGCACTCTTTTCAGTGGATTTTTTCTTCTTTGCATTCTCAGTCGAGGTCTCTTTCTTCTGGGTCTGCGTTTGTTCTTTCTTTGTATCTGAGTCGTGACCTTTATTACTTGAAAGAACGGTAAAAGCAGTCACGCCACCGAGGAGCAGCACTAGAACAATACCGATAACGGCTGCAATAATGATGAACTTCTTACGTCGATCATCCTCATCTACATAACTGTAATCAGATTGCACTTGAGAGGGTTTCAGAGTTTCGAGATTTCCCCACCAAGCTCCCTCATGCTTATCATTTCCATCGTTCATGATGCTACACCTCCCTGGTTAATAAGTTATCCGCCAAAAACGTCACGCGCGATTGTGCCGGATTTAATTACGATTAGCATCAGAGCAACAGATGCACATACAGAGCTCCACATATCGCCCTTGAAGCCGGATATTTCTCCTCCGCTAAAGCCTGAAAGCAGGTTTGGGAAAAGTCCCATTGCAAAAAGAATAATTACGCCTGCAAGACATGTCGCTAAGAAGTTCTTGCAGAAAGATACTCCATAGTTTTTTGTTTCGTCGAATCCAAGTAGCGCAAACGGAAGCGGTGAGAACGCAGCCATAACATATAGTTGCATTGCTCGCATATAACACATGACCGAAACCGAGCCCTTGATGATAATCGTGATCAAATCGAATATCATGCTCTGAACCCATATACCAATTACCGCTCCAAAACTCTCTTTACAAGAATCGGCTATTGTGACAGTTTTTAATTCATCAACGGTCGACTGATTGATCTTACCAATCATTTCGTTAAATAGATCATATGCTCCAGCGCAGATCTTCAATGAGTTTTTGAGAAGCCAAATGAAGATCGTCGCATAGATAATTAAAAAGACAATGTCTTTAATTGCTGGTAAGGTAGCTGTTCCATCAATACGCTGTGATATTTTTATCAATTGTATCAACATCACAAGGCTTAGGATGGAAGCTGCTGTTGGCATGACGACTGACTTATTAACAAAGCTAACCGTGCTGTAAAAGGTGCCTGTTTTCTTGCCCAGAAGATTATTGAATGATTTTCCAAGAATCGATTTTGTAGAAGTAGTCTTGATATTTTGAAGACCATCATTGAAAAAGAACTCAGCTCCTTCAGCAAAACGATCGGTAATCCATCCACCTGGATCCGAAGCAAAGTCAACAACGCCGCCAATGATTGGGATATTTTTGACCCAATCGGAGTCGTCATCTGCAAGGGCTACTTTCGGAGCAACCAAAACAGCAACCAGAGGTAGAACAAGGAGAAAAAGTACTATTTTTTTATTTTTAAACATAAAATTCCTCCTTTACATCAGTTCACATTGTTTTGTGCTCAGATGGTAAACCACAGTAATCCCCGTAAGCTGCTGGTCTTCCGTGTCTTTCAGGGAAAAATCAACCCTATATTCGTTAGCGTTGAAGTCGGCCGTAAGGATACCGTTGCACTCGGCTTCGACCGCGGTCGGATAATAGAGAGCACATTGCTCGCGTAGAAAATCTTCAATGATGCTTCTCGAATCGCCAAGCAAAGCAGACATATCTTCACTAATGCCGTCGATATCAAAAGTACCAGCGGCTTGAGTTCTTACATATTCCTCGTTCGTGCCGCTGTTTTTCACATCAATAGACATCTTGAAATATGTACCGTCATCGTTTTTATCGACGGTCAATACTCTGGTTTTATCATCGTCTGATTCATAGGCGCAATTGTACCTAGTGAGATTTTTCATCTCACCGACATCGACTTTTTCAGTTGAAAGGCCTTTGATGACAAAGGGCTTTTCAACTTTAGATGGATCAGCTTCCGGATCAGCGATAATGATTGACGAGTCTGTGAAATATAGCGTTCTTCCGGTGCCGCTGTAAGTTGCCCAGACATTAGAGGACAGCAAGGCAGAAAATTGCGCTGTTGCATCATCATATTCATCGATGGTTTTCTGTTGGTCTTTTTTCAGTTTTACTGAGCTGTTTTTGATC
>OJPV01000928.1_pt1 | contig 11990 bp, 6 predicted proteins | sample 1598581 | NCBI WGS metagenome assembly OJPV01 (sample SAMN03922501, study PRJEB24848) | human gut metagenome | isolation source: stool sample | host: Homo sapiens | place: Germany | collected 2011-11
GCATTCTCATTTTACGGGGTTGCGCACCGTTGGTATTGAAAGCCTGACGTGGCATTAAATGCCCCCGTTTCCAATTCACCAGTCCTTCACCCGACTTAACGTCGAATGATTCCAGATGGTCTGCAAAGAATAAAGTATTACTTAAATCAAGGAAGTCCGTACTCATATCCAAAGCCTGATTCATCAAATACGAAGTACCATCATTGACATGCGGCTGTGCCAATGAACTACTGCAAGTGCACACAAGCATCGCCACCGTTAAAATTTTCTTTATCATAATATTAGAATTAAGTGATTTTGCTGCCAAATATATTCCTTTCCAAAGCGAAACATAGGTTATAAAAATGTCTTTTAATACCCAATTTTGTTTCACAATGCACATTTCGGCACCTTTGGAAACAAACAATACATTATTTTTCAACAAACAAATGACATAATCCTCAATATATACACAAAAATAGTCTTGCCTAATCAGAATATTATTTTTAATTTTGAATTATGATATTGTTAACCTTCCTAATTTAAAATTAAGAAATACATGAAGCGCCTATTCACAACCGCCATTTATATCTTGTGTGTTATACTCACCACTTCAGGAAATACGAACGAGAAAACACTAACCATGATGTTTAAACAACTTTCCATATCAGAAGGACTCTCCAACAATAGTGTCCGAAGCATCTTCAGGGACAGTAGAGGCTTTTTGTGGATAGGAACTGAATCAGGGCTCAACAAATACGACGGTTACTCATTCCATCAATATTATCAAAGTAATTCAGGACTATCCGATGATGCCATCTTTGAAGTTTTTGAAGGGCCGCAAGGCAACATATGGATTAAAACAGCCAACGAATACAGCATTTATGACTATAAAACAGGGAAAATCAGCAACGATTACAAGTCCGTACTTGAAAAGAAACATATACCAAGCAAAAACATTCAAAGAATAGGCATGACTCCCAGAAATGAATTCTGGGCCTACAACCGTAGCAAGCTCTATTTACAAAATGAAGACAAGAACCCCATCAAGGTTTTTCCCCTACAAACTGAAAAAATCTCAAACATATCTATTGCAGTACAGTCCATCTATATAATGTATTCCGACGGCGCATTATACAGTATAGACAAGCAGACCTCTGAAACCAAAGAAATCGCCATCCCTACAACATTCATACCTTTATTGAAAAACCACGAGCCTCATATTTATACCGACCGGAACGAGAATATATGGTTATATACATACCAGAACAGCCTGCTATTGCACAAAAACAGCTTCACCCAGCAATGGGAAGAAATAAAGTTAAACAATGGCCAGGACATGCAATATAACCGGATACAACGCATCCTGGACATAGGCAATGGAAACGTATGGATACTTACCAGCCACAAGGGCCTATTCATATACAATACCTTGAACAAATCAATTACCAACCTGACCCATACCCCTCTAAAGCAGCATACCATTGCCAGTAACAACCTTAGTACAATCTATCAAGACAAAGATGGAATTGTATATATAGGCAACTTTAAACACGGCATATCCTATTACAGTCCGATGTCTCAAATCATACTGTGCAACAAGTCTCCAGAGTACAATGACATCCTGACCTTCTGTAAAGACACCGATCAGGAATTTATATATTACGGTACGGATGGTACAGGTTTAATCCGCCAATCATTGGCAAGTGACTTATATGAAAAAATACCAACCCCTGCCAATATTGTGGTTGATTTATCCATAGACTCCAAAGACCGTTTGTGGATCGGAACTTATCAGAAAGGACTCTTGTGCTACTCAAAAGGGAAAATCAAACAGTATACAGTAAGCAACAGCCACTTGCTCGAAAACAACGTATATACAGTAAAAGTCGACAAATATGGTTATATATGGATAGGGACAATGAGAGGTTACGTTCAAAGGCTGAACCCCGAAACCGAAGAGTTCGACACAGTTCTGTATCGCCCCGGAGAGTTTTTCATCCGAGATATGTACTATGACAGCGACAAATATCTTTATGTAGCTTCCAACGGAGGATTGATCATCATTGATACAGAAAACCAAACCTATAGCCTTTTCGATGAAGACAACCACTTCAGCGAAAAGAATATCCTTACTGTCTACAAAGACAGCCGCAACCTTCTTTGGATAGGCCATTCACATGGAATAAGTGTCTGGGACCAGAAGAACGATTCCATCCTTTTTCTTGACCAGAAGAGTGGGCTTGCCACCAACTTCGTCAAAGCTATTATAGAAGACAACAACAAACAAATGTGGATCGGTACGGGAAACGGTATTTCACGAGTCCAAATAGTAAATGGAAAATATTACATTGTGAATTATACCATAAAAGACGGATTAATATGCAATGATACCAATATACATGCTATACTCAAGTTGGACAATGGCAATATCTTAATAGGTACCCCCAAAGGATATCAGACAATCATTCCCCAAGAAATTTTAGCAACAGACTACCACGCAAACATCTACCTGACAGGGATTGAACTCAAATCAGGAATATACCATCCCAACTTATCGAATGAAAGTTCACTTGAATGCACACAGACCCTTTCTTTTACTGAAAAAGAAAATTCATTCATTTTATCTTTCTCTGCACTTGACTTTGCAGAAACAGACAAAATAAAATATGCCTATAAAATTAACCAAAGAAACTTTGACTGGGTGTACGCAGACAACAATAAGGTCAATCTGTCTATGCTGCCTGCCGGAGACTATACATTATCTGTAAAAGCATGCAACTCACAAGGCATTTGGAGTCCAAACATCAAAGAATTGAAAATCAATATCCTTCCTCCCCTATGGCGCACTTGGTGGGCATACACAATTTATACATGTATCGCCATGTGCCTAATCTTACTGGTTATTCGAAGCCTGCGCATGCGTCACAAACAAAAATTGATTCTACAAACTGTTGAAATAGAAAATGAAAAACAACAAAAAATCAATGACATGAAACTACAGTTCTTCGCCAATATAAGTCATGAACTACGCACCCCTTTATCACTGATTATTAATCCGCTTGAAGAATTTCTCGAAAACCATCCCGAACACCGAAAAGGCATACTTGACATGGTAAAGCAGAACGCCAACTACTTGCTGGAACTCATCAACCAGTTGTTGGACTTCAGAAAACTGGATGCCAAAGCCGAGAGCCTGAAATGCAAACATGACAATATCCTCATCATTCTAAGCGAAATATTCTACTCTTTTGACCCGATAGCACAAAAAAGGAGCATAAACTATACTCTCACTTGCCCGCAACACTCTGTTTTTATGGATTTTGATTATGACAAAATGCGCAAAATCTGTACAAATATACTAACCAACGCTTTTAAGTTCACTCCTAACAAAGGAAGTATCTCAATGAATATTGAGGTGAAAGAATCAAATCTGGAACTGACATTCGCAGATACCGGCTGCGGCATCGAAGACGAAAACAAGGAGAAAATATTCCAGCGATTTTATCAGTCAAGCAAAAATCCGGCAAATAGCGGAGGCAGCGGCATTGGGTTACATATTGCCTCCGAATATATAAAAATGCATCATGGCAAAATCAGTGTCAAAGACAATCATCCTTGCGGATCTATCTTTTTAATTACATTCCCGTTACACCAAAACAGTGAAGTAATCGAAGAAGATGATACAATCAAAATGCAATCGGCAGAAGAAGAATCTCGCCAATCCACTATTTTGCTTGTAGATGACAACTACGACTTTCTCAAGTTTCTCTCTGAAAGTCTTTCCAAACAATATCATATACTGAAAGCCAGCAATGGAAAACAAGCCTTATCCATCTTAAAAAAAGAAGATGCAGATTTAATAATCAGCGATGTCATGATGCCGGAAATGGATGGGCTGGAACTGTGTTCAAACATTAAAAAAGACATACGTTATTCTCATATTCCCATAATACTTTTAACAGCCAAAGCAAGCGAAGAGCACCAATTGGAAGGACTCGAAACCGGTGCCGACGATTATATTACCAAACCATTCAACATGGAAGTGCTAAAACTCCGCATCTGCAAAATGATTGAAATGAATATAAAACGGCAAGAAATCTTCAATCAGGAGATAAAGATCGAACCCAGCCGCATCACCATTACCCCCCTTGACCAGCAATTGATAGAAAAGGCCATCGCCATTGTAGAAGACAATATAAATGAAACGGAATTTTCCGTCGAGGAACTTGCCAGCAGCCTGAACATATCACGCAGCTACTTCTACAAAAAGATGATTAAGATAACGGGAAAGAAACCCATCGAATTCATCAAGACCATCCGCATGAAACGGGCACAACAACTCCTGACAGAAAGCCAGATGCAAATCTCAGAGATTGCCTACATATTGGGCTATAACTCACCCAAAGTGTTCTCCAAACATTTTAAAGATGAGTTCAACATCAGCCCTTCCGAATTCATAAGGCAACATAGCAGAAAAATACAAACCAACGAAGAAGAAGATGGACAGTATCCGGAACAAGATGCTGAAGAGACACCGGAAGAATAGGTTTTACTCCGGTTTATGCTTGCAGAAACAGTTATTGCCAACAAATAATAAACGGGAAACATTATCCTCCCTTATCAGACACAAAAGAGAGAGCCGTTTCACGAAAAGAATCAGCATCTTTGCCAAATAATAACCTTTTCAAAATCAACAAGCATGAAACAAATCTCCAATTACAAGGCATGGGCTTTTTGCATCGCCATGCTACTTACCACAACGTGGCTGTCAGCACAAACAGACACATCCATCCCCAAGCTTATACAGAAAAACGGACGTTACACACTCTTGGTGGACAACAAACCTTTCTTTGTTCTGGGAGGACAATGCGGAAACTCATCCAACTGGGCCTCCATGCTGCCCAATGTATGGAATGTGATGAAAGAAATGCATGCCAACACATTGGAAATACCGGTATATTGGGAACAACTGGAACCTCAAGAAGGCAAGTTCGACTTCTCACAAGTGCAGTCAGTATTAAATCAGGCACGGCAAAACAATATGAGACTTATCTTCCTCTGGTTTGCCACCTGGAAGAACGGAAGCAATCACTACATGCCCGAATGGATGAAAACAGATTCTAAGAAGTATCCCAATGTTGTCGGCAAAAATGGTCAAGAAGTAGACTCTCCCAGTCCGCATTGTGAAGAAGCGATGAAAGCGGATGCCAAAGCTTTCGCCAGATTCATGGGTTATCTGAAGGAAGCAGATACACAACATACGGTCATCATGGTACAAGTGGAGAATGAACCGGGGACATGGGGCAGCGTAAGAGACTATTCGAAGAAAGCCCAAAAACTATTCGAAGGCTCCATTCCCCAAGAAATTCTGACACCCACTGTTTGTAAAGAACTGAATGTACCGAAAAATGCAAAAGGGAGCTGGAAGGAAGTCTTTGGCGAACGGGCAGACGAATATTTCCATGCATGGCACGTAGCCCGTTATATCAATTATGTGGCCAAAGCAGGAAAAGAAATTTATCCGCTTCCCCTATACATCAATGTTGCCTTAAGAGATCCTCTGACGAATCCCACAGCAGACCACTATGAAAGCGGCGGTGCAACGGACAATGTCATATCCATCTGGAAAGCCGCAGCCCCTGACATCGACTTCGTCGCTCCGGACATCTACCTCCGTGATGACAAGGCGGTCCTGAAAGTGCTCGAACTATATGCCCGCCCCGATAACGCATTAATGGTTCCCGAAACCATCGGAAGCCCGAGATTCCTTTATCATACCATCGCAAAAGGAATCGGCTTTTCCCCATTCGGCGTAGACCAACGGAGGAACTTTTCTCCAGACATGCAAAGGCAATCCCCCTTATCCGCTGAATATGAAATACTAAAACCGATGGCACACTTGCTGGCTGAATGGAGTGCAGAAGACAGGATACACCCTGTCATAGAGCCTTCCGACCATTCAGAACAGTACGTCAGCTTAAGCAGTTGGAAAGCCATCATCAAATTCGGCAACACCCGTGGAGGGCAAACCGCTGCCGCCGAAAAGCGTCCGGTCAACGGAAAGGCCATGATTATCCAACTTGGCGAAAACGAATTCATCGGTATCGGTACTAATTGCCGGTTCACTTTCGAACCAATAGGGAAAAAACAAGGAAAAGCCTGGCAGTACCTGAAAGTACAAGAAGGATTCTATGATGAGAACGGTGATTTCAAAATGCTCCGTATCCTCAACGGTGACCAGACAGACTGGGGAGGACCGCAAGTAGGTGATGCTCCCAGTATCCTCCATTTTACATTGACAACAAGATAACAATAAAAAAATCATACCATGAAACACTCAACATTATCATTACTAATTTGCATAGGAGGATGTTTCTCTGCATGTAGTCCTACCAATGAAAAGGTCAATCCCCTGACACAACACGAGGACGAAATCACAAACATCATAGCAGAAATGACACTGGAAGAAAAAATAAACATGCTCCACGGAAAAAACATGTTTTCATCGGCAGGTGTCGAACGTCTGAATATACCTGACATAGAATATGCCGACGGTCCCTTCGGCATTCGCGAAGAAATGGAACCGCATTCATGGAACTCCTTGCATTTAAGCACCGATTCCGCCACTTTCTTCCCGACAGGCTCTGCCCTTGCAGCTACATGGAGCACGGAAATGGCATACAAATACGGAGAGGGAATGGCTGCCGAAGCTAAACTCCGGGGTAAAGACATGATCTTAGGGCCGGCCATCAACATACAACGCATCCCAACCGGAGGACGTACTTACGAATATTTAAGTGAAGACCCCCTACTGAGTGGTGAACTGGCTGTCAACTATACATTAGGTGCACAAGACCATCAGGAAGCTGTCTGTCTGAAACATTATGCACTGAACAACCAAGAAAACATGCGCGGATTCGTAGACGTAAAAGTTTCCGAACGTGCCATGAGAGAAATTTACCTCGCCCCTTTTGAGGCGGCTGTGAAGAAAGCCAATGCCTACGGTGTAATGGCTGCTTACAATAAAGTGTCAGGTGAATGGTGCTCGGAGAATGACCGCCTCCTGAATAAAATCCTACGCGGTGAATGGGGATTTAAGGGTATCGTCATTTCCGACTGGGGAGGCACCCACTCCACCACAAAAGCTGCACTGGGAGGTCTTGATGTAGAGATGCCCAACGACAGATATTTTGGTAAGGCATTGCTCGATTCGGTACAAGCCGGTGTCGTCTCGGAAAAAGTCATTGACGAGAAAGTAAGGAACCTGCTTCGTGTGCGGCTGGCTATCCCGGCTGTTCCCAAAGAAGAAGCCAATACCCAAATGACTTCCCTGCCTGCCCAGCAGCAGATTGCCTATGAAGTAGCTTCCAGAAGCATCGTATTGCTCAAAAACTCCGGACTGCTGCCCATAAACACCGAAAAAGTGAAGGACATAGCCGTCATCGGAGACAATGCAGTCCGGCATATGGCTACGGGCGGTGTAGGTGCCGGTGTCAAGGCTTTATATGAAATTACACCCTTGGAAGGACTACAGAAGGCTTATGAGGGAACCAATGTCAAAATCAAGTATGCACAAGGTTACCTGCCGCAGGAACGTTCCTCACGGCACAAGCGCAACAGCAGCGAAACAGCCTCATCAGAGAAAGAAATCAGAGAAAAAAGCGAACGGCTGGTTCAAGAAGCGATTGCCTTAGCCAAAGAGGCGGACTTGGTCATCTTTGTCGGAGGCAACAACCGCGAAGTGGAAACAGAAGGTTCTGACCGCAAAAACATCACTTTACCATCGCATCAGGACGAATTAATACAGAACATAGCCAAAGCCAATCCAAACATTGTTTCGGTAATGGTAATTGGTGGTCCTGTTGATTTGCAGACAATAGAAAAAAACTCTTCAAGTATTCTAGTATCTTGGTTTAATGGCTCAGAGGGAGGACATGCCTTAGCAGATGTACTGTCCGGGAAAATTTCGCCTTCGGGGAAATTACCTTTCACTTTTCCTATAAAACTGGAAGATTCGCCAGCCTATCATTTAGGGGTTTACCCTCAGCAACAACCAGAAAGGCCACGCGATGTATTCGTAGACCTCGTAAACAGAGATAAATTCCGTGCAGAGCAAAAAGCCGAAGCTGATTATGCCGAAGACATCTTTGTGGGTTATCGCTGGTATGCCACTAAGAATATATCTCCTCTTTATCCATTCGGCCATGGACTCTCTTATGCAAATTTCCAATATTCAGCGTTGCAAGCCAAAATCAACAAAAGCCAAGTGGACGTCAGTTTCACATTAGATAATATAGGAAAAATGAATGCGGAAGAAGTAGCACAAGTCTACATCACACGCCCTCAATCTGCCATCGAACGTCCGGCACACGAGCTGAAAGGTTTCCAGCGAGTAGCCCTAAAAGCCGGAGAAAGTAAAGAAATTACTATCTCCATACCTCTGGAACAGTTGTGCCATTGGGACGAAAAGAAACATGGTTGGACTTTCGAAGAAGGTCCTGCCATCATCAGGGTAGGCAGTTCCTCTGAGAATTTACCTCTGAATACTGAAATCAATCTTATCAATGTATACAAGCCACAGTAGGGTTCAGGTTCCGGCAGAGAGTCTGCGACTGATTTCTATTCAATAAATAACAGCTAAAAAATAAGGCCATTCCAATCATTTGAATTAGAATGGCCTTTTCCATACCTATTGTCATTTATATCCAGCAGCTTTCGCTATTCGTTTCGGGATTTCCGTATTGTCCATCTTTCCTTTAAACAGCTCGGAACCGATGCCTATAGCAAAAACCGGTACATATCCAGCTGTATGATTTACACTCGTCCACCCCACCATGGCAATCTGGTTCATCACTTTCTTGGCTGCGGCAGCAAGAGGTTCAGTACGTGCATAAAGGGTCTCTTCAAAAACAGCTTTCCTTCTTCTAAAAGAAAGTTCGTATTCATCACGCAACATCCTTTCTTGCTCCCAAGATAATGGCAGTTCCTTCCAGAAGCCCATTTTATCAGCCAATAATGATTGTATATCCTCCCAAGAAACTTTATTGTTTTTATCTTTCCGCAAGTTTGTAATATAACGCGACAAGATATCTTGAGATTGCTTCTGACTAGCCAAAGATTTCAGTGACAACTCGTATTTGATAGTCCCTAAACCCATACCACCCGTTTCATGGTCAGCCGTAACAACAATCAAAGTTTCCTTCGGATGTTTCTTGTAAAACTCATAAGCCACTTTCACCGCATTATCCATATCAATGACCTCTTCAAAAGCAGTAGCAGCGTCATTACCATGGCAGACATGATCTATTTTCCCACCTTCAACCATTAAAAAGAAACCTTTATCCCGGTCCTTGGTCAAGAAAGAGATGGCACTTTCCGTAATTTGTGCCAATGTCATATCCCCTTCCTTACGGTCGATAGCATAAGGTAAACTGGAAGGCGATGCACCATCTTTCTGGATAAGAATCATCTTACCGGCTTGTGCAGCTTTTATTTTAAAATCATCCAGACCTCTGGCTATCGCATATCCAGCCTCCTCAAAGACAGGAAAAACTGTTGGTGCTTCTTTCCCATTGGCAAAAGTTGCAGGCTTCAAAAAGCCACTACCTGCATAAAAGTCGAATCCAGCCTTTGGAAGATCGAGAGCTATTTCGTAATACATGTTACGATCCGGTTGATGAGCATAAAACACAGCAGGAGTTGCATGGTCCACGCTGACACTTGTTGCTATGCCCACTTTCCGACCGGACCTTTTCGCTTGTTCAGCAACAGTTTGAAGGACATTCCTTTCATTATCCATACTAATAGCTCCATTATATGTTTTTTTTCCGGTGGCAAGAGCTGTCCCCGCAGCCGAAGAATCAGTAACAGAATTGGAAGCAGAAAATGTTGTAGCAAAACCCGTAATGGGAAATGCAGTAAACAACAATGGTTTTACTCCAATACGGCCTTCCTGCTCCGCAAGATACATTTCCGTACCATTCACTTGATTTACTCCCATTCCATCACCAATAAAATAGAATACATATTTTGCTTGCTGAGCATAAGCCAGACTAAACAAAAACAGTAAAATGCAAATACACCTCAATCGTTTCATATACTAAAAATTTATAGGTTATTATTTTTAATATCCGGGATTCTGGTCTTCTTCATTAATAAGATCATTATTCAAAATCTCATCCGTAGGAATCGGAAAAAGCATGTAGTAGTCATAGAACGGAAAATCGCGTTTCGTCCAACCTTCATTCATCGGATATTCGCAATTGATAAACTGTTCGGCCATTCCCGATCGACATAAATCATACCACAATTCAAATTCAATGTTGAACTCATGACGGCGTTCAATCGTCAGAGCCACTAACCATACATCTGCCGTATATCCTTTTTCTGCCTTATATCTGGTATAGAAGCTCTTAGCATCAGGTACCTCTACTTTTACCTTATTAAGTTTATAATCATCTCTTACATAAGAAAGATCCTCAAAACCAAACACATATTCACCCGACATCCCAGTTTCCAGATTTCCCCACGCCCTGTTGCGAATCTGCTTGATTATTTCCCAACCGGTTGCCTCATCGTTGGTACGGAAACAGCACTCTGCGTAATCCAACAATACACCTGCATATCGTTTCATGGTAAGTGAACAAGGATTATAGTTATGATCTTTTTTCATGGCTCCATGCTGTTCCCGCCAATATTTCAATGTATAAACATTCGGATTATGGTCTGTCCCTACAAACTCTGCATTATAAGCAGGATCAACCCCTATAGCTTCACCGGTATAAGGATTGTTTTCACCCAATGCAACACACGAATACTGCTTTCGTTTATCACCCGGTTCAAACGAATTATAAAACTCCCATGACAAGCAGAATGAGCCATAACCTGCATGTTCCATAGAAGCACAACGGTAACCCATCTGAATCAAGGCATCAGTAAGTTTACTCGCACTACTGGTCATTGTAGAGAATTTATAGAAGGAATGTTCCCAAACACTTTCTTTCGACCAATAATTTCCCATATCGTGAACTGAAGCAAAACAAGGAAGTAATTCATAAGTCTTACTATCAATAATCTGCTTCAACCTTTGCTTGGCAGAATCATAATCATTATTATACATATAAGCCTCAGCTAAATAGGCCAGACACATACCTTTCGTTATACGCCCATACTGGCCATTTAACGGTTGCCAATCAAGCACACCAGTCGCATATTCCAAATCCTCAATAATGAGCTTCCACATTTCATCAGCTGTTTCAGGACGAGGCTTGGCAGGAGAGGTTGAGTAGTTTTCACCGGTCATCAACATTGGTACACGTCCAAAGTTCTTACCTAAATAAATATAATTATACGCACGCAAGGCACGGGCTTGAGCAATAACTTCATTTTTCGCCTTTATCCCTTCCTTAAATACGGATTCCTTGACACTCTCCATTCCCGCAAGCAGACTGTTTATACGACTGATAGCAGCATACGAGCACTTCCATGAATAACGAAACTGGCTCTCGGAAGCAGTCCACTCATACTTGCAATAATTAAAATCCCATCCGGAAGCTTGTACATCTAAAGTAGGTAAGTTCGCAAGCATCATATGAGGACGTACCCCCCACGAACTTCCTCCGAAACTATTCGGATAAAGCAATTCGTAACATCCCAATAGCCCCTCCTCAATAGTAGATTCATTGGTAAATATATAATCTTCGGACAAAAATGTATAATAATCCACATCAAATATACCATCACATGAAGTAAATATAAAGGCTGCCAATCCACCAATAACAGATAATATTTTGTTCTTTCTCATATTCTTATTTTTTAAAATTGTAAACTAATACCCACACTATAAGTTCTCTGATAGGGATAACGGCCTGAATCATATCCCACCAAATTCAATCTCCCCGTACCTATCTCCGGATCACCGTATTTATTATAGGAAGAAATCGTGAATAAATTCTCAATGCTCCCATAGATTCTCATTCCTCAATCAAAGGTATAACCGACCTGAATAT
>OJPV01000930.1_pt1 | contig 11982 bp, 10 predicted proteins | sample 1598581 | NCBI WGS metagenome assembly OJPV01 (sample SAMN03922501, study PRJEB24848) | human gut metagenome | isolation source: stool sample | host: Homo sapiens | place: Germany | collected 2011-11
AGTTTTTGATATAATTTCTCATCACTAATTTCTGTCCCTTCGACCAAAAACTCTAATGAGACTTGAAATATCTGTGTATATCGAATCAAATCATCCACTCTCATCTTACTGCTATCTTCTTCATAACTTTTTAACGTACGGACATCTATCCCAAGTCTCTTTGCCATATATTTATATGTCCAACCTTTTTCTTCTCTTAACTTTTTAATTTGTCTTGTTAAAATTTCTGTTCTCATCGGTATTGTGTTTATACCAGCGCCAGTCATTCTCCTTTTTGTTTTCCTTGTCGACATATAGAGCATATCATAACTAAATAATTCAAAACTTTTACAAGGCTGTTGTAAAAAATTGTCACAACTTGTCTTGAGGGTGTATACTAAAGAAAAACGATAGGAGAGAACGATAATATGGGAACTTTTAAATGTTTAAATTGTCGTATCGGACAAACAATTATCAAAAATTACAAAGGAATCTTTAAAAAGGGAATTACAGAAATTGACAGAACTGCCCTTGAAGAAATGAGTAAAAATCTATGGGATATAACAAATTTATCCGAAGAAAATTATGCAAAAGACGGATTACTAGAAAAATTGATTGTTCTTTCAAGATTCACATATGAATATGATCCGGAAAAGGATGAAAAGCTAACAGAACACCAAATGCCAGATAAAATATTATTAACTGATTTAGAAAACTGCATGTGCCTTGAATACCTAAAACCCATTATATCTGCACTAAAGGGATTTTATAATGGTACAAATGAAGCTATTTTAGAAAAGCGTAGATACTTAGTTAATATATTGAATGAAATGAATGAGTTAAACAAACGTATTCCAGAATACAAATATGATTCGGCTAAAAATGTTATTAGCAGATTTTCAAGCTATAACGAAAGCGATGATGATAAGGTAGCTTCTAAAATTGCAAACGGATTAAAATACATTTTCAAAAACTACTTTACATTTTCCCTATCTAAAAATGCAATACAAACTCCTGCACAGTGTTTTAATACAACTATTTCTGAAATTGTACAAGAATCTCAACCTCTCTTAAAAACAAAGCAAGAAAGTAAACAATTTATTGAGCGTGTAAATCATTTACCAAAACAATATGCAATTATTATGCAAGAATATCTTAAAAATGCTTTGAAGAATATAGGAATAACACTCAACTCTATTATGGAACTACAAGATATGACCGAGCAAGATGTTGCAAAATTACTTGATTGCAAAGCTAATAAAATTCAAGCTTTACGGACTCAAAAAAGCACAAATGAAAGTCAAGATTTCATAAACTTATTGAGCAGAGGATTATTTGTTTCAGAAAGTGTTATTCGTACTGGATATGGGCAAAAATTCGGAAACTGGAATGACATGCTAAAAGGTGACATTCTAAAAGAAGCAATGGAAGACCAAAACAAAAGCAAAACCCAAATAATAAATCAGATCAGAGAAAATATTCACTCTTATATTGAAAGTGAAGAAAATTTCAAAAAAATATTGGAAAAATTTTCCAACGTATTTGAAACAGAAGAAATTGCAATATTTTCCTCTTTAGAAGAATGCTTTGAAAATCTTTTACACAAAGAAGATGCTTACACCTTATTAGAAGTTCTTGAAAAACTGAATAATGCTTAAAACGTAAAAAGAGTAGGTAGAAAAATGTCTGCCTACTCTCTTTTTTACTCTGTATGACTAGAAGTTTCTGAAAAATGTGTTGCTATCCATTCTTTTAAAACTAGATTGACATACTGGCTAAAATTTCTATCATCTTCTTCTGCCATTTTTTTTATTGCATCAATAATATTTTCATCAAGAGTAATACTGACTTTTGTTTTTAATGGTTTCATAAGATAATCTCCTTTTTAGTCAAAATATACCATTGAATGCCACCAAATCTTGACAAATACTATAAAGTAGGATAAAGTAGGATAAAATAAGATGTATAAAATAGAAATTGCAAAGGAAAGTAGGAGGAAAAAAGAAATGAAGAAGAAATTTGTTGTTGCGTTGGTGGCTGCTATGTCTTTGACTGTTGTAGGAACGGGAACAGTATTTGCGATGGATAAAGTATCAACAGTAGCAAGCGAAAAAGAGCATGTACATGGGGATAACTGTGAATGGGTTGTCGATAAAGAAGCATGGGATGAGGAAGTTGTTATTGTAGATAAACCAGCATGGGACGAAGAAGTAGAAGTTCCAGAACAAGGTCACTACGAAACAGTAGTAGTAAAACCAGCATGGGACGAAGAAGTAACAGAAATTTTAGATGTTTGCCATAATTGTGGTCATATTGTAACTTCCCCAGAAGACTGGATTGCTCATTCTAAACAAAACATCAATTGCTCTAGTTATGGAAGCAAAGAGGTAACTCATATTATCCATCACGAAGCCGTAACAGAACAAAAATGGGTAGTAGATGTTCCAGCCCATACTGAGATTGTACATCATGATGCTATTACTCATATCGAGATTGTACATCATCCAGAAGAAGGTCACTGGGTATGCAACGGAGAACCGCAAAAGCCGGAGCAGAAGCCAGAGAACCCAGATCAGAAGCCAGAGCAACCGGAGAATCCAGATCAGAAGCCGGAACAACCGGAAAATCCAGATCAGAAGCCGGAACAGCCGGAGAATCCAGATGTAGAAACACCAGAAACACCGGATGCAGAGAATCCAGCAACACCGGAACAGAAACCAGAAGCAAATAAGGAAAATGTTCAGACACAAGAAACAGAAACAAAGAAAGAGGGAACATCTCCAAAAACTGGTGACACAGCTTCCGCACTTCCAGTTGCAGGAGCAGGACTTGCTTCACTCGGAGTTGCTCTTGCAACAATCTTAAAGAAACGGAAATAATTTGATAAATTTATTTGATCGAAGCCTAATCGCTTATGCGAGAGGGCTTCTTTGTGTATGAGGGAAAATATAGGCTGATATGTGGTGTATAGAGAGGGGACACTTGCCCAGCCGACCCACCGCCCTGTTAGGAACCGTCGCTCTGGGCATCCTACGGAACGTTGGTTACTGAAAGTAAATGAACAGAGAAAAGTGTGGTGGATAATTATGATTACACTTTTGATTACACCCACTGGATGATGTGCATTACCTCCTTATTTTAAGCTGTTTCAAAAAAAGTTTCGGGTTCGATTCCCCTTGGAGTCACTTTTAGGAGTTTCAAAAACCTTGTGAATATAGGTTTTTGAAACTTTTTTTGTTGCAAAAAAGTGCAGGGTATCAAGCATAAAATCAGAGTAAATTTAGGAAAGGGAGTATACGAGTCAAATAGAGGTTGAATTTTGATGAAAAATTTAATATCTTTAAAATTTTTAATTCCTTTAATAGTCTGTTGGTTGTAAAATGTAGGATTCTGATAAAAAGCAGTTGTATAACACACCGCAAGATAACATTTTTTCTATAAAAGATAGTGGTATTCACAAAGAAAAGTTAGTTATAAATATGGAGGTTGGATTTACAATGGACATTACAAAAGAAATTTTAAGACGTGCAACTATACAAGGTATTACAGAATATTTGCTCTATGGATCCGCGATCGAGGCAAAACAGACAGAATTAGATTATAACAAAAAGTTAGAAGAAAGTTATAGTAAAAATGAAGAGGTATTAAGAGAACATGAAAACAAAACAGTTTCAGAACTGATAGATTCAGCAAATGAAATGGCAAGTGAGGTTTCCGAAGTTTATACTGCGCTTGGTCTACAAGCGGGTATGAAAATCATGCAGGAACTGTTGAAAGGCATGAATAAATAGCAAATTTCCTTGTTTGTTTACATTCAAAAAACAGTGTCTTGCAGGATGCCCCGAGCAACGGCTTCTAACAGGTTGGTGGGGCATCGGGGCAAGCGTTACGCTGACAGAATATTATGGGTTCTTTCTATTTGACAATCCGAGCATATAATCAGCAGATACATTGTAAAATTTGCATAATGCTATCAGATAATCAATAGGCATTGGTCGCTTTTCTAATTCATATTGAGAATAAGTTGTTTGAGCAACTCCTAGCATATCAGCTACTTTCTTTTGAGAAAGATCGTTATCTTGTCTTAAATTTCTCATTCGTTCAGCATAATTCAAAGTTATCACCTCAAATTGATTTTATTATAGAAAGAATTTGAGGATTGACTTTCAAGTCGGTGCGAGTTAAAATAAAAATATAACTCGGAACGAGTTGAAAATGTGTTGAATTTAAGGATGATAGAAGAGGGGATAGAATTCGGGTTCTTAAATATTGTCTTTAGATTCATGAAGGCAAATTTTAGGAGGAGATACAAATGAGAAAGAAATTTGTTGTTGCGTTGGTTGCTGCTATGTCTTTGACTGTTGCAGGAACGGGAACAGTATTTGCGATGGATAAAGTATCAGCAATAGCAAGCGAAAAAGAGCATGTACATGGGGATAATTGCGAGTGGGTAGTGGATAAGGAAGCGTGGCAGGAAACTATTCACCACGAAGCAGAATACAAGACGGTTCATCATGAAGCTGAAGGATATTATGAAAAACAACAAGTACAAGTAGGTACTAAGCCTATTTACGAAAAACAGAAGCATGCAATTTGTCAAACATGTGGTGGTATAGATATAGGTCTTTACGAAGATCCTGTAGAAGGCGGTTTATCTAAAGAGTATGGAGAACATATCGGATATCATGCGGATCGTGGTGAATTCCGTATAATAATAAAGGCTAAATGGGTTGATGTACAAGTTGGTGAGGAGCCTATTTATGAAGAGAAGGATATCTGGATTGAAACAAAGCCGGCATGGGATGAACAAGTTCTTGTAAAAGAAGCATATGATGAGGTGATTAATCACCCGGAAGAGGGACATTGGGTATGTAATGGAGAATCACAAGAGCCGGATCAGAAACCGGAACAGCCGGAGAATCCGGATCAAAAGCCAGAACAGCCGGAGAACCCAGATCAAAAGCCGGAACAGCCAGAGAACCCAGATCAGAAACCGGAACAGCCAGAGAATCCAGATGTAGAAACACCAGAAGTACCGGAACAGAAGCCAGAAGCACCAACAACACCAGAAGAAAATAAGGAAAATGTTCAGACACAAGCAGCAGAAACAAAGAAAGAGGGAACAACACCAAAAACTGGTGACACAGCTTCCTCACTTCCGGTTGCAGGAGCAGGAATTGTTTCACTCAGAGTTGCTCTTGCAACAATCTTAAAGAAACGGAAATAATTTGATAATTTTATTTGATCGAAGCCTAATCGCTTATGCGTGAGGGCTTCTTTGTATGGGACGTTGTTTACTAAAAAATAGATGAGCATAGGAAAGAAAGAGCGGACGTATGATTACACCCACTTGTTTTTCTGTTTTAATTAAAACAGCAGGCAAGATACGACCGGAAAGTTTCTGTGATAAAAAGGTTTCCTTTTTTTTACATATGAGGTATAATAGGGCATGTGAAATAACGTAAAAGAAGCGGAGGAAGAAACATGTTAGTATCAGCAAAAGAAATGTTAGAAAAAGCAAAAGCAGGTCACTATGCAGTTGGACAGTTCAACATTAACAACCTGGAATGGACAAAATCTATCTTATTAACAGCTCAGGAATGCAATTCACCGGTAATTCTCGGAGTATCTGAAGGTGCCGGAAAATATATGACAGGTTATAAGACAGTAGTAGGTATGGTAAATGGAATGTTAGAAGAACTGAACATCACTGTTCCGGTAGCACTTCACTTAGACCACGGAAGCTTTGAAGGATGTATGAAGTGTATCGAAGCAGGATTTTCTTCTATTATGTTCGACGGTTCTCACTACCCGATCGAAGAGAACGTTGCAAAGACAAAAGAGTTAGTAGCAATCTGTGCTGAAAAAGGAATGTCTCTGGAAGCGGAAGTAGGTTCTATCGGAGGAGAAGAAGACGGAGTTGTAGGAAAAGGTGAGTGTGCAGATCCTCAAGAATGTAAGGCAATCGCAGATTTAGGCGTAACAATGCTTGCAGCAGGTATCGGTAATATCCACGGAAAATATCCGGAAAACTGGGAAGGACTTAGCTTTGAGACACTAGATGCGATTCAGCAGCTTACAGGGGCAATGCCACTTGTACTTCACGGAGGAACAGGAATTCCGGAAGATATGATCAAAAAAGCAATTGACCTTGGTGTAGCGAAGATCAATGTAAATACAGAGTGTCAGTTAGCATTTGCAGCAGCAACTCGTGAGTATGTGGAAGCAGGAAAAGACCTTCAGGGAAAAGGATTCGATCCTCGTAAATTATTAGCTCCGGGAGCAGAAGCAATCAAAGCAACTGTAAAAGAGAAAATGGAATTATTCGGATCTGTAAACAAAGCTTAATATTTGCAGAAGAATTGTTCAGAGATAATTGAAAAGAGATTTCGGAAAAAAGATCAGTGTGACTGCACCGATCTTTTTTCCTTATCAATATTTATAAGAAATTACAAGTGTTAGGAACCTTGCTTTTTTTCTGAAATTAGAGTATCGTATTAAAGTGTATTTGAAAACGAAAACAAAAGCGAAACAAATATTTGGAAGGATGGGAATATGAGTGAAGTAATGAAGGTAACGGAAATCTTTGGGGAAAATGTCTTTAATGATGCTGTCATGCAGGAACGTCTGCCGAAGAAAGTATATAGAGAATTAAAGAAGACGATTCAGGAAGGAAAGGAGTTAGAGACTTCCATTGCTGATGTTGTCGCACATGAGATGAAAGAGTGGGCGATTGAGAAGGGGGCAACACACTACTCTCATTGGTTCCAGCCTCTGACAGGAGCGACGGCAGAAAAGCATGATGCATTTATTTCTGCACCGAAGCAGGACGGAAAAGTACTGATGGAATTCTCAGGCAAGGAACTTGTCAAAGGGGAACCAGATGCTTCCTCCTTTCCTTCCGGAGGATTGCGCGCCACATTTGAGGCGAGAGGATATACGGCATGGGATTGTACTTCTCCTGCATTTGTGAAAAAAGATGCGGAGGGAAATGGAGCAATTTTATATATTCCGACAGCATTCTGTTCGTACAATGGAGAGGCGCTCGATCAAAAGACTCCGCTGCTGCGCTCGATGGAGGCAATCGATAAGGAGGCAATGCGTCTCCTTCGTCTGTTTGGAAATACGACCTCTTCTAAAGTAATCCCATCGGTAGGGGCAGAGCAGGAATACTTTCTTGTAGATCGGGAAAAGTATTTAAAGAGAAAGGATCTTGTATTCACAGGAAGAACACTGTTCGGAGCAATGCCGCCGAAAGGACAAGAACTTGACGATCATTATTTTGGTGCGATCAGAGAACGAATTGCAGCGTTTATGAAAGATGTGAACAAGGAACTGTGGAAGCTTGGGGTATCTGCAAAGACGCAGCACAATGAGGTGGCTCCTGCTCAGCATGAACTTGCTCCGATCTATGCACAGTGCAATGTGGCAGTGGATCATAATCAGCTTGTCATGGAGACATTAAAGCAGGTGGCATACAAACATAACCTTCAGTGCCTGCTTCATGAAAAGCCGTTTGCAGGAGTGAATGGATCAGGAAAACATAATAACTGGTCGCTGACGACTGATGATGGAATCAATTTGCTGGATCCAGGAAAGACGCCGCACGATAATATCCAGTTTCTTCTTGTGCTCACTTGCGTATTAAGAGCGGTAGACCGCCATGCGAAACTTTTGAGAGAGTCAGCAGCAGATGTAGGAAATGATCAGCGTCTCGGGGCAAATGAGGCGCCGCCGGCAATTATTTCTGTCTTTCTTGGAGAACAGCTGGAGGATGTTTTGGAGCAGCTGATCAGTACAGGAGAAGCGACACATAGTCTGAAAGGCGAACGACTGCACACTGGCGTGTCGACACTTCCTGATTTTACGAAAGATGCAACAGACCGAAATCGTACTTCACCATTTGCGTTTACTGGGAACAAATTTGAGTTCCGTATGGTTGGTTCCAGAGATTCGGTTGCAGCGCCAAATGTCATTTTAAATACAATTGTGGCGGAAGCATTTGCGGAGGCATGTGATTATCTGGAAGAGGCAGAAGATTTTGACAGAGGTGTCCATGATCTGATCAAAAAATATGCTTACGAACACCAGAGAATCGTTTTCAGCGGAAATGGGTACTCAGATGAGTGGGTTGAGGAAGCAAAGCGGAGAGGGCTTCCGAATTTAAAAACAATGGTAGATACGATTCCGGCATTGGTAGAAGAGGAATCGGTTGAAGTCTTTGAAAAATTCGGTGTATTTACAAGAGCAGAATTAGAGTCAAGAGCGGAAATCAAATATGAGGCATATGCCAAAGCGGTAAATATTGAGGCGAGAGCAATGATCGATATTGCAAGCAAACATATCATTCCGGCAGTGATCACCTATATTACATCGCTTGCGAAGTCTATCAATGAAGTGCGTCAGGCATGTGCAGTAGCGGTGATCGATGTGCAGGAAGAACTTCTTACCCAGTCATCGAATCTTCTTGCAGAGACAAAGAATGCGCTAAAAGAGCTGGAGAAAGTAACAGAAGAAGCTGCAAAGAAAGAGGAAGGAATGGAGCAGGCATGCTTTTTTGAACGTCATGTTGTGCCTGCGATGGAGCATCTGCGTCGTCCGGTCGATCAGCTGGAGATGATTGTTGATAAAAATATTTGGCCGATGCCATCTTATGGAGACCTTCTGTTTGAGGTATAGTACAGATCTTTTGTTGTGAAGATAGAATAGTGGAAATTGTAAAAATTCTTAGATTCTTTTAATAAAATATTAAAATAGAAGTATTTAAAAGGAATGGCTTAAAATCAATTAAAGTGATGAAAAACGTTGATTTTAAGCCGTTTTTTGACTATTTAGTTGGTTAAAATAAAGCAAATAAAAATAGAGATAATACGATCCCGTTAGTAACAAATTAGTAACAAACTTTTATTTTCTCAATCTCACTTCTCAAGTCCTCAACGGTACGGTGTCCATAAAGAGAATTGGTGATGTCGCTGCCAAAGCTGTGGCCAATCAATCGTTTACGGTCATTTTCGTTCACACCGTATTTTTCGCATAACATGGAAAAGGTATGTCGACAATCATGTGGTGTATGTTTCTCAATTCCTAATTCAGAAAGCTTTTTATACATGTTATTCCTAAAAATTTGAAGGGTTCCAGAAAGTAAAACACCATGACTGGAGAGCCTGTTTTCTACTAATTTTAAGATGGCAGAGTGGATTGGAACAATGCGGTCTTTCCCGGCCTTTGTTTTCACGCCACCCTTAAAATATTTCTCTCTCATATTTATTTCCAGTGTCTTATATGCTTTAATACGAAAGCCAGAATAACACATAATCAAAATAAACTCTACAATCTCATCATCTTTGTGATTCCATAATATCTTAAGATCGCTATCGGTAAACGGAACACCACTTTCATCATCATCCTCTTTGTTAATTTTTACATGAGCAGAGTAGTCCTTATCACATAACTCATAGATGTCTGCATAAGCGTACATTTGACGGAATAGATGTACAATCAACTCTAAAGAGGAGTGCTTTAAAGGACAGTTGTCTATGACAGATTGCAGATCATCATGTCTCAGATCTCTAAAAGGGCGATCGTGGAGTGCTTTGGCATTTTTAAAGGCTGCCTGAATTGATAGCTTACTTGATTCGGATAATTTCTTTCCTTTTGCGTTTTCGAATTTGTACTTCAAAAACTCTTCGTAAACTTCTGAAAAAGTTTTTTCTGATTCTTTTTCTCCGGATACAATCCCTTGTGCCTTATTATAGTCTGATAGTAAGCGCTGTGCGATGATCTCAAGGCTTTTATGGTCGTTAGGTAAGTCTATATCCCTTTCATCGCCTTTTGTATACGTGCCAGCTCTATAAGATGTCAAGACGATAAACCCTTTCATCCAATCGTCAACATAACAGAGAGCTTTCGGAGTAATTGGCACTCCCTCATCCGTGTATTCCGTGACTGGTGGATGCACGGCATAAGGATTCCGGCGGTTCTTTCCGAGATACTTAATGGACCCATATCCATTTGGTAATTTTGGGTGTTTCTTTCTCTTTGGCATAGATTCATCTCCTTTTTGGTATAAAAATAACAGCCAACAAAAAGAATGCATGTTCTGATTGTTAAACTGTTTCGAAGATGATACAATATATTTGCAAACATGTCGTACATCTTCGGGTGTATCTTAAGCCGTTCCTGTTGGCGCAGGGGCGGTTTTTCTTTATGCTATTTATCTAATGGCATCGCTTGCAAGGCTCATAGCCTTGTGCTTGAGCATCACTTAACGACATTTGATAAGAAGTGGCAGGATTCATCTGTCCACAACTGTTATAGCTATGATATTTGCTTCCAGTAGCAGAGATCCATACCATTTGTGCTTGAGCTTGTTGTTGTGCCTGTAGAGCTGCCTCTTGTTCGGCGGCGATTCTAGCAGCTTCAGCTTCTTGTTGAGCTTGAAGTTCTGCTTGCCTCTGTGCTTCGAGTTGAGCTTGTTGTTCAGCTTGTCTTTGAGCTTCAAGTTGAGCTTGTTGTTGTTCAAATCTTTGAATGTTTTCGTCAATTTGTGCGAAATTTACTGTTGCGTGATCGCTATCTATTGTGTCGCTATTACAATACACGTTTGGTATGCATTGGGTTAAGTTTTCGCCTATGTCTTTTCTTACATCGCCGTCATTGCAGTGATAATACAATAAATATCCGTGCCACATAAGCTGTTCCATTAATGCGTTATCGGTAAAATACTGATGATTTAAGGATTTTATTTCATTTACGATTTGATTAGCCTGTTCATCAGTCAGAGATGATGCATTTTCTTTTGCCGTAATGCTAATTTGCTCAACACGGTCAGAGTGATTTTCGTTTGCTGTGAAGAGTGGTGTTGTTAGCAGATCCGCATTTACAGGAACGGCAGTTGGTATAAAAGTCGGTCTCTTTTTCTTTAAATCTTTCTTAGCGGCAAGTTTTTTCTTTTTGACATCCACCACTAGTTTTTTACTTTTAACTCCTTGATGGTCAGCCCAAATTTTATAGGTTCCCGCCTTGGAGGCAGTGAATACTATCCCATCATCAGAAAAATCTATTTCTCCACCAGAAGATTTATAGGCTGATTCAGGAATCGTATAACTATCTGGCGAGACAGATGTTTGAATTGGTATCGATTGATTCACATAATAAGTTTTTGAATCATCCAGTTCTAACGAAATGCTTTCAAGATCTGGAGAAAAGGCAGCACTACCAATTCCAAAAATAAGTAAAAAGGCAGTTACTATACCTTTTACTGATTTCTTCCAGTTTGAGTACTTCCACATCAAGAAAAGTCCCACTGGGAAGAAAAATACAATCCAAAAAACAATCCATCCTGTTCGTTTATACCAAACAGTATCGTCATGATTATTAGGCGGCATATTGTTACTTGATGATCCGCTATAATGTTTCGGAGTGTTGTAGGCGGGAGGAGCTTGTTTAGTGCCTCCTACTGTTTTTACATAGGAAATTCCAGTTCCTGGTATTCCAGCAGATACAGTCTTTTTCCCTTTTGAGTTCACTGTGTAGTGAGCACCCTTCGTTCCAATAGTAGCACTTACACTGTTTTTGTTTAAGTTAATTTTTAGCCCTGGAGCAATTTTTATACTTTTTCTAAATCGTAGCCCCATATCTTTTCCTCTCTTTCCCCTGCAAATGTTTCTTTCGTAACGCCACATTTATATATAATCTCTTAAGAGTTATATATCGATATGTTCCCCAACAGCCAAGTTCGGGATGAAGTAGATAACATAGTTGTCAATAGTAGTACATATACCATATTTGTCTCGGTAGCAATCAATAGCCTCCTGCAAGAATTCCTCTGTCACTTCGAGAAATTCTGCTATTTCATGCCTGCTTTGGCATCCGGCACTAAAAGCATCTATGATGCCACGCAATCCGATCATCCGGTTATACCCATGTAATCGTCCTTTTTGCTCCTGCTTTAAATTTTCAATATTTTGCAGATCAAGTATATCACCAACAGCAGTATGGTAA
>OJPV01000965.1_pt1 | contig 11573 bp, 6 predicted proteins | sample 1598581 | NCBI WGS metagenome assembly OJPV01 (sample SAMN03922501, study PRJEB24848) | human gut metagenome | isolation source: stool sample | host: Homo sapiens | place: Germany | collected 2011-11
GCCCTTGGCCAGCGGATATTCCACGTTGTGTGCCTTCAGGAACTCGTTCACGGTCAGCTCAGCGCCCAGCGGCAGCGAGTCGCCGCCGGCGGCATAGTTGCGGATGAAGGAGAGGTCCTTCTTCTTCTTGAGCAGCGGAGAAGCTGCCATCTGCTGGTAGTGAGCCGGAACGCCGAACATGTGTTCGGGCTTGTGCTTCCAGATCAGTGCGCCCAGCTTGTCGGGGTCCAGATTGGGGATGATGACGACGTGCAGGCCCATGACCAGCGGCATATGCACGCCGCAGGCGTAGCCGTAGGCAATGAACGGAGGCATAACGTTCATCAGCTTCTGGCCGCGGCAGAACAGGTTGCTCTGGGCAATGAATTCGTGGGCCAGAGAGTTGAAGCTGTCGTCGGTCAGCATAACGCCCTTGGGCGAACCGGTAGTGCCGCCGGTGTGCACCACCACGCAGGCGTGCTGCGGGTCGTAGGGCTCGGCGTTCATGCTCTGATCCTTGCCCTGTGCAATAAAGTCCTTCCAGTGGATCACGTTGGACTTGTAGCGATTCTTGTCGGGGTTGGTCAGCTTGTAGCCGACGGCCAGATGCAGCGGCAGGGAGTCTGCGGGGCTGATGACCAGAACACGCTCCACATTGGTGCGCTTTTCTGCCTTGTGGCAGCGCTCATAGGTCACATTCAGGCAGATCAGCAGGCGGGAATCCACCTCCTCGATGTACTCGTGGATACCCTCAACGCTGTAGCGCGGGTCCACCAGATTCAGCGTTGCGCCGATCATATCAGCAGCGTAGAAGGCATAGATCACCTCGGGGGTCATCACGCTGACGACGGTGATGATGTCGCCCTTCTTCACGCCGAGAGCACGGAAGGCGGCAGCGGTTTTCTTGACATTCACAAAGAGGTCTGCAAAGGTGAATTTGCGGCCATAATACTCCAGAGCGGTCTCGCTCAGATGGTTCTTGTTCTGATGGCAGAGATACTCAAAAGCGCTGCACTTGGGCAGAGGCATGTCGATGTATTTCTGGTCATAGTACTTCAGCCAGGGCTTCGCAGTGGACGCATAGAGCGGTTCACGCTGTTCAGTAGTCATAGAATAAAGTCCTCTTTTCTTTCTTCTTTTCATTGCTAAAAGCCGACAGCTTTGTAAGAAAGATGAAAGCCGCCGGTCAGATCACGCAAATAACTCAAAAATTAGAATCAACGATGCAGTCTCTATTGTAGTGGAGCCGCCTGAGAATGTCAAGAAATAAACTATGAACGTTGCGTAAAAGTGCCGTAAAACAACGATTCCTCCCGAAATGTCGGGGGTCAGCGCGGCAGCCACTGCTCCGCTTCGGCGGCGCTGCACAGCACAAAATGCTCAGGCCGCAGTTCGCGCCACTGAGGGGTCTCTCTGGAGTAGTCGTGCATGGAGGGGTCGTAGACCAGAAGCTTTTTCTGCCGCTCCCGGCGGGGGTCCGGCATGGGAATGGCGGAAAGCAGACTGCGGGTGTAGGGGTGGATGGCGTGGGCCGTCAGCTCTTCGGCCCCGGCCAGCTCCACGATGCGGCCCTTGTGGATCACGGCGATGTGGTCGGAGATGTAGCGCATCACGGACAGGTCGTGGGCAATGAACAGATAGGTGATGCCGCGTTCTTTTTGTAAATGGCGCAAAAGGTTCAGCACCTGCGCGCGGATGGACATATCCAGTGCGCTGATGGGCTCATCGGCAACGATGAACTCCGGCTCCACGATCAGCGCCCGGGCGATACCGATGCGCTGGCGCTGCCCGCCGGAAAACTCGTGAGGGAAGCGGGAAGCAAATTCCGGCAGCAGGCCCACGTCCCGCAAAGCCTGCCTCACCCGCTCCTCCCGCTGGGCGGCGGTGAGGTCGGGCCGGACGTTCTGCAGGCCCTCGCCCACGATATAGCTCACCTTGGCGCGCTCGTTCAGCGAGGACTGCGGGTCCTGAAAGATCATCTGGATCTCCTTGATGATCTGCCGGTCCAGCTGGCGGGAAATTTTGCCGTTGATCTTCTGGCCTTTATAGAGGATGTCACCGCCGGAGGTGGGCAGGATGCGCAGGATGGCCCGGCCGATGGTGGTCTTGCCGCTGCCGCTCTCGCCCACAAGGCCGAAGGTCTCGCCCTTATAAATTTTAAAGCTGGCGTCCTGCACGGCATGATAGGTGCTGCGGCCGGAGCCGTAGGTCACGTTCAGGTGGTTCACTTCCACAAGAACTTCGCGTTCATTTTCCATCTTACAGCCCCTCCTCTCGCAGCATTTTTACCGCAGCAGGCGGCTCGATCTTGGGTGCCCGGGGGTCCAGCAGCCATGTTTTGGCCTTGTGGGTGGGCGTTACCTCAAAGTAAGGCGGGCGCTTGACAAAATCGATCTTCAGCGCCTGCGGGTTGCGGGGTGCAAAAGCTTCGCCGCGAATTTCCGCAAACAGGTTTGGCGGTGTGCCCACGATGTTGAACAGATCCTCACCCTTCACGCCCATCTGGGGCATACTGGAAAGCAGTGCCCATGTATAGGGGTGGCGGGGGTCGTAGTAGATCTCGTCGGCGGTGCCGATCTCCACGATGTCGCCCGCGTACATCACGGCTACCCGGTCGGCAATGTTGGCCACCACGCCAAGGTCGTGGGTGATGAGCAGGATGGTCAGATCGTACTTGACCTGCATTTTTTTGAGCAGCTGCAAAATCTGGGCCTGAATGGTCACGTCCAGTGCAGTGGTGGGCTCATCGCAGATCAGAATTTTGGGGCTGCAGGCCGCTGCAATGGCGATCACCACCCGCTGGCGCATCCCGCCGGAGAACTCGTGCGGGTACTGCTTAAAGCGCTTTTCCGGCTCAGAAATGCCCACATCCCGCAGGTATCCCAGCGTCTTTTCCCTTGCGGCAGCGCCCTTCAGGCCCTGATGCAGGGTGACGGCTTCCATGATCTGTGCCCCGATGGTCTTCAGCGGGTTCAGGCTGGTCATGGGGTCCTGCATGACCATGGCGATCTCCCGGCCGCGTACCCGCAGCCAGTCCTTTTCGGTTCTGAGGTCAGAAAGGCGCAGCGGCTTGCCGTCCGCCATGCCGTAGTAATCGATGGTGCCCCCGGTGATGGAGCCGTTGGCGTCCAGAAGGCCCATGAAGCTCTTGGTGAACACGCTCTTGCCGGAGCCGCTCTCGCCCACGATGGCGAGCACTTCGCCCTGATAGAGGTCGAGATCGATGCCCCGGATGGCGTGCAGGATCTTTCCACGCAGATCGAACTGGATGTTGACATCTTTTGCGGAGAGAATGAGCGGGTGATGTTCCATGATATCCCCTCCTTACTGCAGATGGTTCTTCGGGTCGGCGGCGTCCGAGAAGGCGTTGCCGATCAGGTAGAACGCAATGGTGACAAAGCTCAGGATGAGGGTGGGGTACAGCAGCTGGTAGCGCAGCCCGGCCTGCATCATCACCTTGCGGCCATCGTTGACCAGATTGCCCAGCGAAGGTGTCTCCACCGAAAGCCCGAGGCCGATGTAGGTGATGAACACCTCGTTGCCGATGGCTTCCGGGATGGTAAGGGCCATGCGCAGCATGATGACCGAGACGAGATAGGGCAGCAGGTTGCGCAGTACGATGCGCACAGTGGGCGTGCCGAGGCAGCGGGATGCCACATTATAATCCCGGTCGCGGATAATGAGGATCTGGTTGCGGATGAAGCGTGCCATTTCGATCCAGCCCTTGATGGCCATGCCAAGGACCATGGTCCAGATGCTGGGCGTTGCCACGTAAGAGATCAGGATCAGCACAATGGCAGTGGGGATGTTATCAAAGATGTTGTACAGCTCGGTGAACACGGGGTCCAGCCCGCGCACATAGCCCCACAGCACACCGGCGGTGATGCCCACCACCGCTTCAATGAGGGCCACGAAAAAGGCGATGGTCAGGCTGGTGCGTGCACCGGCCCAGATGCGTGCCCACAGGTCCTGCCCGATGGAGTTGGAACCCCAGATAAAGCCGTCCTGCCCGGGGGCGATGTTGCGGTACTGGATGCCGGTGGCGGGGTCCACGGCGCAGAGGTTCGGGTCTGCCTGACCGGGCAGGTGGGGCTGGATGAAGGCAAAGGCAACCACAGCGGCCAGCGCCACCAGCAGAACCACCGCGAACCTGTTCTTGAAAAAGGCGCGGAAGGTGCTGCCCCAGTAGCTGTAGTTGGAGCTGGCAGTGGCTTCGGCCTGCGCCTCGCTGAACCCGGCGGGGGTGAACAGCTCGTCTTCGGGCAGAGCCTCCCATCCGGCAGTGTGCTGTGCCTGCGCGGCGTTGAGCTTGTCTTCCAGCAGCCGGGAGCGTTCACGTTTGAGAAAAGAGAGCATCAGCGGCCACCTTCCTTCCTGCCAAAGTGGATGCGGGGGTCCAGGAGAACCATGAGCACATCGCCCAAAATCAGGCCGATGATGCCCACGCAGGCATACAGCAGCACGATGCCCTGCACCATGGTGTTGTCGTGGCGCTGCACGCAGGTGACCAGCAGACCGCCCATGCCCGGGATGCTGTACAGGCTCTCGATGTAAATGGAGCCGACGACAGTGTTCAGAAATGCGGAAGGGATGTACTGCACCAGCGGCACCATGGCGTTGCGGAAGATGTGATGCAGGGCAATGCCGCTCTCGCTCACGCCCTTGGCCCGGGCCAGCCGGACATAGTCCTTGTTGCTTTCGTCCACCATGTAGCGGCGCAGCCACATGGCGTAGAACGCAAGGTTTGCAAGGCTCATGCTGCACACCGGCAGCACCCAATAGCGCCAGTCGGCGGCATCGAACAGCAGGCCCACGCCCATGGCGGTGGTGCCGTACATCTGAATGTACAAAAAGTACACGGCGGCAGGCACGGCCTGAATGAGCACGATGACGGCTGTGCCCAGCTTATCCGGCCAGCGGCTCTTGCATCGGCCCATGAGCAGGCCCAGCGGGATGCCGAAGACCAGGCTGAGCAGCATGGCCAGCACACCCATTTCGATGGAAATGGGCAGCTTCTGGGCAAGGATCTTGGTCACGGGAGCGTTGAGCTTGTAAATGTGGCTCACGCCCAGATCACCGTGCAGCGCGTCCCGCCAGAAATGGCCGATCTGCACCGGCAGCGGGTCCAGCAGACCCATGGACTGCAGCCCGGCCTGGATCTGTGCCTCGGTCATTTTTTCGTAGTTGGCAAAGTAACCCTCTACCGGCATGAGCCGCAGCAGGCAGAACACCAGCGTCACGATGATGAACAGGGTCAGGATCGAGCGCCCGATGCGTTTTGCGAGATATGGCACCATCGCTGTGCACCTCACTTTTTGATTGAAATACAGATACCTATAGAATACCGCAATTTTTTACGTTTGGAAAGGGATTTGTGAGTTTTTGCTGGAAAATGGGGGGAGGAACGATTCAAAATGGCCTCCGCTTGCGCTCTGGCCATATTCAGCGGAAAAAATATTTTTAATTCGCGTTTGTCGCGGCCTGCGGGAACTTGTCGGGGCGAGGCCCCTCCATCTGCTAACGCAGATCGCTCCTCCGCTTAAAAGCCCCACTGGGGCTTTTATTGCTGCGCAACCGCGACCTACTCCAAACGTTGCTTTCACCAGTTGGGTCGTAGACCGGAAACAGTAGATGCACACTTTACCGACCTTGCCCTCTCCGTCAGCGGCCCAGCCCTCTCAGTCATCGCTGCGCGATGCCAGATTCCCCTTTTTGTCACCTGCGGTGACATCTTCCCCCGGCCGGGGGAAGTCTTTCCTCAAAGTGGGAGCCCTTGGCAGTCCACGCAAAGTTCATCTCTTTGCCAAGGCCTCTCCCTTTGGGAGAGGTGGATGCGAACGCAGTGAGCGGACGGAGAGGGCTAGGACGGTAACGCGTGCATGCCTATCTGCCGGTCAGCAGCATGAAACCTTCCCCTGAGAGGGTGAGGACGCTCCCCGCAGCGCGGATGTTTCCGCAGGAAACCAGCGCTGCAAATGCCGCTTTCCTCCACGACTCTACCCGTGAAAATGCAATGCCGGACAGCCCGCAGGCTGTCCGGCATTGCTCTGATTAAAATAATTCTTCCGCTATTTATGCGTAAAGCGAACGCAGAGCGCATTTTAAACCGTTTTATCGCGCGTCGCGGTTCTGGTTGTACTCCTCCATGGAAACGTAATGGTCGAGGATGTGCACGCCCTTCAGGCGGTTGGTGGACAGGCCCGTGGGAGCGTACTGGCCCTCCCACAGGTTCAGGCGGGTGGCGATGTACGGCGGCACCGGCATCCCCAGCGGGATGACCAGTGCGTTCTGGATGAGGAAGGCTTCGGCATCCGCAAAGGCATCATACCGGGCATCCAGATCCTCGGTGATGGTCTTTGCCTTCTCCACCAGAGACATGTACTGCATCACAAGTTCGGCGGTCTCGCCGGTCACGATGCCGTCCTCCACGCCGGTGCGCAGGAAGCTGTAGCAGGTGCCGCGGTCGCCGGCTTCCTGATAGAAGGGGTACACCTCGGTTTCGGGGTCGGAGTAATCGGCACCCCAGTAGTAGGACATCAGCTGGTAGGCACCCACCCGGCGCACCGCGTTCAGGAAGTTGTCGGAGGGGCCCTGGGTGATGATGATGTTCACAAAGTCGAAGCCGTCGTTCAGCACGCCCTCCACCTGCTGCTTGAACACCTGACACTGCTTGTCCCAGTCCACCACGGCGGGGTTGTAGGGGTACTGCACCTTGATGGGGAAGGTGACACCGGCAGCCGTCAGCTCTTCCACTGCGGCATCGCGGTACTGCTTGGCGGTGGCTTCGTCAAAGAAATCAGACAGGCCTGCCAGCCCGCCGCATTCAGTATAATCCACGCCCTTGCTGTTGGCGCAGAAGGAAGGCGGGGTGATGGTGTGCAGCTTATAGTTTTCGTAGCCCTCGGGCGCAGTGACGGCCAGAGTGACGGAGGGATTGATGGCATACAGGAACGCCTTGCGGAAGTTGGTGGAGTTGATGGCTTTGGCCCAGTTGTCCGGCTCATATTCAGCGTCCACGCCGGTCACGGTCCAGTTGGAGAATTCGTGGCGGTAGGGCAGGAAGTTGAAGATGTAGAAATAGCTCTTGCCGGTCTCCGGGCGCTCCATGGACACCATGTCCCTGGTGGTGTCATCGGCCAGCCAGCTGTCCAGAATGTCCGAGCTGATGGTTGCCTGATCGATCTCGCCGCGCTTGACCATTTCCGGGCCGCTGATGAGCTCTTCCTGATTGTAGATGTAGCGCACCGTATCAATATAAACGCTGTCGGCATCGTAGTTCTCGGGGTTCTTCTTCATCACCCAGTTTTCCAGCGGGGTGTACTCGGCCAGATAGAACGCGCCGCAGCTGCAGGCGGTCTCGGCACTGGTGCAGAACTGGTCGGCAAACTCCTCCAGCAGCGGGCCGTAGGCGGGCTCGTAGGGGGAGTAACTCAACAGGCTGAGAAAGCCCGGGAAATCAAAGTTCAGGGTGTAGGTCAGGGTATGCTCGTCCACAGCCTTGACCCCCACGGCACTGAAATCCACAGCCGGGTACTCAGTGGCAGTGCCGTCCGCAGCGGTGGCCGTCACAGTGCCGTTTGCGTCGATGGCGTAGGTGGTGCCGTCCTCGGCTGCGGTGCCGTTGTTGGCGTTGTTGCGGTAAACGCAGTAGTTGTAATAATCATCCGCACCGGCCACATAGGGGGTGACAAGGCTTGCAGTGGAGGAAGCGTAGTCCGGGTTCAGCACATAGGCCAGCGCGTCCACAAAGTCCTGCGCGGTCACAGGGCCCAGCACCTCGCCATTGCAGTCCACCCAGTTCTCGTCCCGCAGGTGGAAGGTCCAGGTCAGGCTGTCGGCGTCCCATTCCCACGCAGTGGCAAGGCCCTCCCGGATCTTGCCGCGGTTGTCGTATTCCACCAGTGTGTCGATGCACTGGGTGCCGTGGTAGAGGTCCGGGTCGGCAGAGCAGACCAGATAGTTCAGGGTGGCGGGCTGGCGGGAGTACAGCACGGTATAGGTGGAGCTGCTGCCGGAAGCGCCGGTGCCGCCGCCATTGGAAGCGGAGGAGCCGCCGCAGCTGCTCAGCAGACCGGCAGCTGCAGCAGAAAGGGCGGCTGCACCGCTGCCCTTCAGGAACTGACGGCGGGAAATGGAATGACGCATAGTGTGATCCCTCTTTCTTCTAGCTCTAGCATTTGTGTGCTCTGAAAAAAGGGAGTAACGGAACACACATCCGTTACCCCCTTTGTAACAGTCCATTGCCGCGCAAAGGGCGGCTTTATGGTCAGTATAGCATTGAATCGACGCGCCGTCAATCGTTTTTCGGCGCAGCGGCTTCGGGTGTCTCGTCCGGCAGCGTGGGTGCGGGCTTGGCAGGCGTCACGGCACTGATGACCGAACCGGCTGCAGCAGGGACAGCGGCTTCGGCGGGGACCGCTGCGGCCTCGGCAGAAACAGCGGCACCGGCCTCCTCCGCTGCCTTGGCGGCCTCCTCGGCAGCCTTTTTGGCTTCCCGCTCCTCCCGCAGCTGCTTTGCCCGGGCGGCGGCTTCCTCCTGCCGCTTTTTGGTGCGTGCCTTGATGCGGCACACGGTGCACACGCCCTCCGCACTGTCCGGCGCAATGGGCTTGCCGCACTCTTTGCACAGAGTCTTGGTGCATTTGTAGATGCTCACCGGGCCAAGGGTGGTCAGCTGGCGCAGCTTCATGCCGTCGATGCCGTGGTTCGAGCAGGATGCCACGCACACCTCGCACTCGCTGCACTTCCACGGCGTGATGACGATGCGGGTCTGGCCGTCGGGCAGGTCCTCCAGCTTCAGCGCACCGGCGCGGCAGGCCTTTTCACACTTGCCGCAGCCAAAGCATTTGTCGGTGAAGTTGGGCAGATAGTAGCCGTACTTCAGCGGCGTGTCCATGGCCGCTTTCAGCTGCTTTGTGCGCTGGTGCAGCAAAAGGCGGAAATCCACACCGCCGTCGTCCTCACTGCGCAGGCCGGGCAGCAGCTGCAGCAGCTTTTTGGTGCCGCTCTTGGAGCCGTGGCTCACCTGCTCGAACATTTCGCGGCGGCTCAGCTCCTTTACGTGATAGGGCGCTTCGTCCTGCTCGTAGGCCAGCGTGAACCGTGCCTCGAACATGGGCTGACCAAAGAAATCCACAAGCCTTGTCAGCTCCTTGCGCAGCTGGGCGGCGCACAGGTCGTTCTCACACTCACCGCAGGGGGTCAGGTCCAGCACGATCTTTTTGTTCAGGGCAAGGTAGGCCAGCGTCTCCCATGTGAGGGCAGAGATGCAGGCGCGCACCATGGAATTTTTGCGGGTGGACTTTTCGCAGCCGATCCAGATGGTGTCATTGTCGGTATCGGCGGCGGAGGTGTCCCGCTGCACCTGCTCCGGCGAAGGGATGATGCAGCCGCTGCGGCAGGCAGAAACGCACAGGCCGCACTCGGTGCAGGGGTCCCAGTCCTTGACGAGGTTCGGACGGGTAAAGATCTGTTCGCCATAGGGGCAGATATCCTTGCACTCGGTGCAGGGCTTGCGATGAGGATGCAGGTTCCAGCACTGGCGGCGGTTGATCTCGGGATGGGTAGTTTTCATCAGCATATCCATCGCGGTGCGTGTAAAAAAGCCCATAATTTACTCCCCTTCCACAACAGAAGTGATGTTTGCATGTTCGATCAGAAAGCGCTGTACCTTCTGGGTGGTCACGGCAGAGGCCACAGCGTCCCGGCTGAGCACTTTGCGGATCTCAGGCTCCGGGGTGTCGTGCAGCTTGGCAAGGCGGGCGTATTCGGCGTCCACCTCGGCGTTGGACACGGTGATCTGCTCTGCTTCGGCAATGGCCCGCACCGCAAGGATGCTGCGCATCTTGCGCTCCGCATCCCGGCGGAAGGCGGCACGCACCCCGTCCGGTGTGGTCTGGCCTGCCTTGCAGTACAGCTCCATGGTCATCTTGCTGCGGCGCAGTCGGTCGCGCAGGGCGTTCATGTCCCGCTCTGCGTTCTGATCCAGAATGGCACCGTTCAGCTCCGCCGTCAGGTTTGCCCCGGCCATGTCCAGCAGGGCGGCACCGGCGATGCGGTCGGCGTTGGCCTCATGGGAGCGGCGCTTCTTTTCGCGGATGCTCTCTTTCAGCGCGTCCACCGAGTCAAAGCCCAGCGTTCCGGCAAAGGCGTCGTCCAGCGGCACGGTTTGCTTTTGCTCCACGGTGTGCAGGGCAATGGCAAACTGTGCCGTTTTGCCGGAAAGCTCCGGCACCCGGAACTCGGCAGGGTAGGTAAAATCGAACCGGAAATTCTCACCTGCCTTGTGGCCGTAGACCGCGTTTTCGGCGGCGGGCATCAGCTGGCCGGTGCCCAGCACCACCGTGACGTTTTCCATCCGGCTGTCCGGGATGGGGACTCCGTCCAGAAACCCCTCAAAATCCAGCGTTACACGCATCCCGCGTGCAGCGGGCAGCTTCACCGGCACAAAGGGGGCATGGGTGCGGGTGAGGTTTGAGGCCTCCAGCTCCACGGCTTTTTCAGACACCGGGCGCACCCGGCGGGTAAAGTCCAGCCCTTTGTACTGGCCCAGCGTGACCTTGGGCAGGGCGCTTGCATTCTGTTCCATCGAAAAAGACTCCTTTTATCTCCAAAGTACAGGCGCAGACGGCCTGAGAAAACGGCAGCTTAAAGTCCATGCCCGGCAAGCCATCTTTCTGCCACCTGCGAGAACATCTCGGGGTAGAGGACATCCTCCTGTGCGAAGGCATCCAGATAATATTCCACCTCAGCCCGGTCGGCAGGCTCAGTGCGCTCCCACACGGTGAACACGGTGCCGTTGCCCATGTCAAAGCTGGCGGCCTGGGTAAAGTGCTCATCCCGCGCGGCGCAGAAGAGGGCGTTCCACCGGCCGGAGAGCTCGCCGCCGCTGACAAAGGTCTGGGGGAAGGGCTCTGCAGTGAGCACATACTTCGCCTCAAAGAACCGCACCGGGAACTCGTGGGTGCCCGGGATGGAGATGCCGGCGGCCAGCTTGCCCTGCAGCTGGATGTCCGGCAGGGCGGCGTACTGGAACATGTCTGAGTTGTACAGCATATCGTGGGGAATCATGTAGGCGAACTCGCCCTTTTCCGCATCGCAGTGGGCATCGATCCAGTCGTCCACGCGCTGGATCTGGGCGGCGTCGGTGCGGTCGTAGGTGAGCTTGTCTAGCCGGACGTACTCCGACACCGCCTTGAGGGGAAAGTGGTCCACCACAAAGCCCGGCAGGGCCACGGTGGTCAGCGGGGAACAGCGCACCGACATGGCAAACACCAGCGTGAAGGCCCAGTAGAAAAGCTTGAGCTTCCGGTGCTTCCGGATGCCCTCGGCCAGTGCGGCAGAACCGGTGAGAAACAGCAGCAGCCACCCCGGCACGAACAGCAGCATCTGGTGGGAGCCGGTGTTCTGCACCCGGGTGAACAGCACAAGGCTTACCAGCAGCTCCACACCCGCAAGACAGGGCAGGGCAGGCAGACGGCGTTTTGCGGCAAGCCACAGCCCCAGCCCGATGAGGATGAAGTTCAGCAGGCCGATGCGCAGGGTCTGTGCGGCCAGCTCCCTGTCTCTTATACACATCTGACGCTGCCGACGAT
>OJPV01000983.1_pt1 | contig 11383 bp, 9 predicted proteins | sample 1598581 | NCBI WGS metagenome assembly OJPV01 (sample SAMN03922501, study PRJEB24848) | human gut metagenome | isolation source: stool sample | host: Homo sapiens | place: Germany | collected 2011-11
GAAAATTAAGTCTCTAAAGGCCATTGGGAAGAATCAAGCATTTTACAGAGCTTCCTAAACAGTCACGCTACGATTCTAACTATTACTTAGTAGATAGAGCTATCCAAACAAGCTCGAACTCTACAACAGGCGATTTGATGGTAAACGGTAAATCTTTGCGTAACAATGACGTCGAAATAAACCACAACCTCGTGGTCCACAACGGCTTGGAAGCAGGTGACGGAATTCTTTCAGCCACTCAAAACGCAGTCGAAGTAAAGTTAAAGCCTGCTGCATCGACGGAGTCTAAAGATATTCCTTCCAAGACACACGGAATCGTTGCTTCCAATGACGGCTACGCCGCAGTTGGATATGCCGGAAACCAAGTTGGTTTTAACTCTGAAAAGGCCGAGATTCTATCCGCTTCAGGACAGAGCAGAGTGACTGTCGCTCACGATACAGTGTCTGTGCACGCAGCTAAAGAGACAACTCTTACCGCCGGAAAAACAACTGTTCGAATCAATGATGACGGAGTGACATTAAATAACGCACGTATTCACGGAGTTGCACCGGGCGTTGCTGAAACGGATGCCGTCAACGTCGGTCAGCTTCGTTCATTAAGACACCACGTTAATACCGTAGATAAAGATTTGAGGGCCGGTATCGTTATGTCAATGGCTGCAGCTTCCATTCCTCAATCTTATGTTCCCGGCAAAAGTCTTGCAGCTTTAGGTGCTGCTACATACCGAGGAGAGAGCGGATTTGCAGTCGGAGTTTCAACTATCACTGACAACGGTAAGTGGGTTTTCAAAGTGAACGGAACCGGTGACACAAGAGGCAACTTCGGCGCCGGTATCGGTGCAGGCTACTTATTCTAAAAAAGATAATCTTAGAGGCTAATTCATGAATCAGAAAGCAATCGTTTTCTCCTGGCTTTTATTTTTAGCGCCATTGGCGGTTTTTGCAGCTGAGCAAACCCCGATTGCAGCGGAATCGTCAGCAGTTCAGAACAAGCAGCCTGCAGGAGAAATGAAACATCAAGTGCAGCCGCTCCAATCTAGAACAGACCAAAAGAAAAATTTAGCCGAAAGCAAGCAGGTGCAAGAATATCCGGTTCAAGTCGAACCTTTCTTGCCTCGTATGAAACCGATGGGCAAGTTCTCTGCCGGAGTTCCGAATGCCGGCATTTATAAGTTGTTTGATGAAACCGACAACATCGTTTGCTATGTTTTGATGCCGAACTCTTTAGAAACTAAGAGGGAAAACGGCGGAGAGTTGACTTATAACAGCAATACCATCGGATCGATCAGCTGTGTGCGTATCGATGTTCAGCAACCGAAAGCCAAGAGCAGGCGCTAGTAAAAATAAGAATTTTCAGAAGGGCTTCCATTGTCGGAAGCTCTTTTTGTCTAGGCTGATCTCAAAGGCAATCAAAAAATCAGCCGCGTTTGACGACGGTCGGTTCAATACCTTGCCTTTTGTAGGCAACGTAGCGATGCCGGCCTTCCGTTAATTCAGGGTCGTCTCTACCGACAATGTCAATGATTTTGGGAAAACGCTCCATTAGAGCCTTAGTATCGATAGGAGCGCCGTGCGTTAAAAGAACTAAAAGTTCCGCATCAGGAAGTTCTGCGGCGTGTGTGGAGAGGGCAACACCGCCTCTCTGCATGTCAGGCGTATTGGGACGTCCATGAGGAATAAAAGAGGTGGGCTCGAATGCCCAAAGCATATTGTCAAACCGACGAAGTTCATCATCCGTTTCTAAAAGCACGCATGCAGATATGTTCAGCCGCTGCGCTTTTCGCATGGCTAGGCAAGCGTATTTGAAACGGTTTTCAACACCGGTATGGAATGCTAAATCTGACATGACTGAAATCTTGTCATATTCAATGCTTTGAATCAAGCGAGTGGGCAAACTTGCTGCCCAAAAACAAAAGGCCGGACGAACCGACCTCTTGTTCAAAACAAAACAGCCTTAGTACATGAACTGATAATTCAGAGTGACATTCTGGCCGAAACTGCCGTGGGCGCCTGCAGCTGCACCGTACATCAAGCCGAAAGAATGTTGTCCCTTCGCCAGCTGGAGGCCGACTTTACCGCGATAGGTAACGGAGTTTGCAAATCTACCGGATCCTTCATCTCCGAAATAAGTCTTGCGTTTACCGGCCGTCGGTATGACGGCTAAATCGATCATCGTGCGAGACTTCCAGCCCGCAGCGCAGGTATATTCAAAACCGGCGTTCACACCAACTGGGAATTGCCAGATGTTGGAGTCAGACATATGGATAGAAACAGGTTCCGGAGTTTCGTTGGGATCTAAATTGTCTGTGCCGTGAGATTTCAAAACGCCGTTGGAAAGATGTGTGAAACGGACACCGTAGTAAGGCACGAAAGAAATTCCGCCGGCGACAAAACTGGTTTCAAAGCGGATACCGGCATTGATTGCGTGGGAGTTGCGGTCCTCGATATCGTGCTTTCCGTCATCTTTCTGATGGGTGTAGCCCAAGTTGGCGATGACGTTAACTTTTTTGCCCGTCCAAGTTCCGTAAAGGTTGACACCGTACCAATGAGAGTCAAGCTTTAAATCATCACCTTCGCCTTCTTCGTCATACCGTTTCAGCTTGCCGGCGCCCCCGTTCAAAGCAAGACCCAGACGGAAATTATCGGCAATGACGTGGTCGTAGCCGAAGACTCCGCCGGCGCCTTTGTTTTTGAACTTGCCGAAGTCACCGGTGCGGTTGATGCGATGCGTCATTCCATAGGCTTCAACCCAAGGATCGCCTTGTTTGAAGGTGCGGTCCCAGCCGTTAAAGAGCGGACCGGACATAGACAGTCTGGAATCGATCACGTCTTGGTTGATATTGTTCACGTCATAAAGATTGGCCGTAAACATATCAGCGCTGGCGGCAGCGGAAAACACGGCCAGAGCGAGGGGAGCAAATCGAATTAGTTTCATTTTCTTCTCACCTTGGATAGATTAAGCCTGAGGAAGCTTAGCAAGCTGTTCTTTGTTCGAGGCCAGCAATTGCTCATTGTTGGCCAGACGGCTTCTTTCTTGTTCAATCACTTTAGCTGGAGCCTTCTTCACAAAGTTCTCGTTGGAAAGCTTGTTATTAGCCTTAGCAATTTCGTTTTCTAAGCGGGCAATTTCCTTGCTCAGACGTTCACGTTCAGCAGCAACGTCAACCTTGATGATGAGCATCAGGCTGAAGTCATCAACCACGGCAACGGGAGCGGCAGAGCCGACCGGACGAACAGTTTCTAGGTCATCGGTGAAAATAACTTCTTCAAGACGGCCGAGCGTCTGGAGATACGGTGTGAGCTTCTCGGCTCTGGCGCGTGCTTCTCCGTCGCGGCTGCTGACGGCCAAAGGAACTTTCTTAGAAGGAGGCACGAGCATGCCGCTTCTCAAGTTGCGGATGGCGTCAACCATAGCCTTGAGTTCGTTGACCGTTATATCAGCCTGAGTGTTGACCTTAGCCGGGTCGTAAACCGGATAAGACTGGACCATCAAAGAATCAACGGAATCTTCACTGCGGACGCCGGCAACAACGGAAACCTTCTGCCAGAGTTCTTCCGTGATGAACGGAATAATCGGGTGAGCCAGACGTAATGTCTGTTCAAGAACTGTGACCAATGTGTGGCGGGTAGCTCTCTGAACGGCTTCATTGCCTTGGTTCAACTGAACCTTAGAAAGTTCAAGGTACCAGTCGCAGTATTGGTTCCAAATGAAGGAGTAGATCGCGTTGGCGGCGTTATCCAGGCGGTAATCTTCAAAGGCCTTGCGGACTTCCTGAACGGTACGTTCGAACTCAGACCAAATCCACTGGTCTGGAGCAGAGTATTCCATCGGAGCATTCGGATCAAGACCACAGTCTTTACCTTCAACGTTCATCAGAACGAAGCGTGTGGCGTTCCAAAGCTTATTGCAGAAGTTGCGGTAGCCGTCCGCGCGTTTGACGTCGAAGTTGACGTTGCGGCCGAGGGTTGCGTATGCGGCCATCGTAAAGCGAAGAGCGTCGGCACCGATTTCGTTGATGCCTTCCGGATAATGCTTGCGCAGTTTCTTTTCTACGATCGGGGCTTTTTCGGGCTGACGAAGTCCGGTCGTGTTCTTCTTGACTAAGGATTCAAGATCAACACCTTGGATGATATCGAGCGGGTCCAAAGTATTGCCTTCTGACTTAGACATCTTGTTCCCTTCAGCATCACGGACCAGACCGTGAATGTAGACATTCTTGAAGGGCACGCGTCCTGTGAAGAAGCGAGTCATCATGACCATACGAGCCACCCAGAAGAAGAGGATGTCGTAGCCGGTCACGAGAACAGAAGAAGGAAGATAAATATCAAAAGCCTTCGGATCATTGATCAATGTAGAAAAAGGTACGAGGGCAGAAGAGAACCAGGTGTCGAGCACGTCTTCATCGCGATGAAGCTTAACGCCGGCGCCTGCCTTCTGCTGGGCTTCTTCTTCGCTATGAGCAACATAAACATTGCCTTTGTCGTCATACCAAGCCGGGATCTGATGTCCCCACCAAAGCTGACGGGACAAGCACCAATCCTGAATGTTAGAGAGCCAGTCTTTGTAAACCTTCTGCCACTGTTCGGGGAAGATATTGACTAAGTTTTCCTGAACAGCTTCCAAACCGAGGTCGGACAGAGACTTGCCGGGATAACGGCTGCCTTCCGGAGCGGGCTGGCTCATGGCCAGGAACCACTGCTCGGAAATCATCGGCTCAACCACTTCACCGGTTCTCGGCACCAACGGAACCATGTGTTTATGCGGCTTGATACCGACGAGCAGGCCCTGAGCCTTCAAGTCTTCGATGACGGCCTTACGAGCTTCATAACGATCCATGCCGCGGTACTTTTCGGGCACGTTGTCATTCAGATGAGCCGTCTTGGTCATAATATTGACCTGTTCAAGGTTGTGGCGTTTGCCGACTTCAAAGTCGTTGAAGTCGTGGGCCGGCGTAATCTTCACGCAGCCGGAGCCGAACTCTTTATCCACATAATCGTCTGCAATGAGCGGAATTTCACGGTCGGTCAGAGGCAGTTTCAGTTTCTTGCCGACCAAGCCTTTGTAGCGTTCGTCTTCGGGATTGACCGCTACTGCCTGGTCACCGAACATGGTTTCAGGACGGGTCGTTGCAACAACGACACCTTCGGAGCCGTCAGCAGCAGGGTAACGGATTTCCCAGAGATGTCCGTCCATTTCCTTCGGTTCCACCTCGAGGTCGGAAACCGAGGTCTGAAGTTTCGGGTCCCAGTTCACAAGACGGCGGCCTCTGTAGATCAAGCCTTTTTCGTACAGGTCGACAAAGCAGTCAACCACGACCTTGGCGAGGTCGTCATTCATTGTGAAATAGAGGCGGTCCCAGTCAAGGGTATCGCCCAAACGGCGCATCTGATTAAGGATGTTGCCGCCGGAGTAGTCCTTCCACTTCCAGATTTCTTTGACGAATTCGTCGCGCGGCATATCGCGGCGATTCTTGCCTTGAGCTTCCAGCTTACGTTCAACAACGATCTGAGTTGCGATACCGGCGTGGTCGGTTCCCGGCAGCCACATCGTGTTGTAGCCGTTCATGCGGTAGAAGCGGGTCAAGGAGTCCATCACACTGTGGTTGAAGGCGTGACCCATATGAAGGATACCGGTAATGTTCGGCGGAGGCAGCTGGATAGAGAAAGAGGGCTTGCCTTCTGCAAGGCCGGCCTTGAAATAACCTTGTTTTTCCCAGAAGGGATACCACTTGGCTTCAATCGAAGCCGGATCGTAACTCTTAGCGAGTTCTTTGTTCTGTGTTTCGCTCATGGTGCTTAATTGTGAATATGCGAATCAAAAATAGAATTTGTTATTTTCTCACGTATTGAGGCTTTCCGCGAAAAACCGAGAAAACTTGAGAAAAATAAGTCAGTTAGAAGTAATAAAAGCTAGTGTCTCATCCACAACGATCAAGACACAAGCTTTCAAAAGGCCGATATCGGTCTATTTGAAAGAGCGTCTGTAAATTTCTTCACAGTCTTCAACAGTAAGATCCATCGGATCACAATCGAAAGCCAAAGGAAGAGAGGTTCTGACCTCTTTTGCAAAGCCGGGAAGCTCATCTTCTTTAATTCCGAACTGGCTCATTGTTATTTCGGCAACACCGCATTCCTGCAGCAAGTACTCCAATGCAATAAGAAAATCTTTAGGTTCATTAACCTCCTTAAGCCCAAGAGCCTTTGCCATCTTTACGAATTTCTCAGAACACAGGCCTCTTTCAATAAAAAAGCCAAAGTAAGCACGGCAAATCAGAACGAGTCCTGCGCCGTGCGGAAGGGTAGGATGGTATGCACTCAAAATATGTTCCAAAGAATGCTGACTGAGCAGCTTTCCTGTGGACATTACAAAGCCGCCAAGAGTGTTGGCAAAAGCCACATTTTCCCTTGCCTCTAAATCTTTTCCGTCCTTTACGGCACGACCCAAATAAGAGCCGATCTTTTCGATGCCTGTAATCGAAAACATTTCGTTGAAAGGATTAGCCTTTTTAGACAAATAACCTTCAGCCAAATGGAAGAAAGTGTCCAGTCCTTGGTATGCAGTAAGTTTCGGAGGAACGGAAACCATCAATTCCGGATCAACGATGGAAAGGACAGGAAAGAGGCTTTGAAAGCCGATACCTAATTTTTCTTTCGTGACTGAATTGGTCACCATACCGCTGTTGTCAGCTTCCGATCCTGTGCCCGCTGTAGTGGAGATGCACACTACAGGCAAAGGTGTGTTCTCAGGCTGCTTTCTGCCGCCGGTACCTTTCTGACAGTAATCCCAAATGTTCCCTGGATTCGTTGCTGCCAGGGCGATGAGCTTTGCGGAATCCATAGGAGATCCGCCTCCAAACCCAATAACAAAGTCACAGTTTGTTTCTTTAGCCTTAGCTGCGGCAGCCATGATGTTATCGGTGATTGGGTTGGGTTCGATTCCGTCAAAAACCTCGAAAGAAACGTCGGACTTTTCCAGCTGTTTCTCTAATTCATTCAGGTAGCCAAGTCTTTTGACAGAGCCTCCGTTCGTTGTGACGATCAAAGCTTTCTTTCCGGGCATGCGGTATTGATAAAGCTTCTTAAACGATCCGGAACCAAAAACGAACTCTGTAGGAATGCAAAAAGAAAACATAAGAACCTTTTGAAATGAAAAACAGTTTTTGAAACTTTTATTACTGAGACTCTTGAATTCTAGTTCTTTCGGTTTTCTTCGGAAGTTCGAAAACGGAAAAGCGGCCCAAGAAAAAAGAAAACCGCGGCAGCCTTTTCAAATAGACGACTGTCGCGGCTTTCCAGCCTTCTAACTTATTCGGGAAATTTTCCGATAAGTTTTAGCTCCTCAACTTAAATTAGAGAACCATCTTAGAGATCAAGAAACTAAAAGGAACTGCTGCAACCAGACCGACGATGCCGGGAAGGAAGAAGGGGGTGGTTGATAACCCAGGAACCGTTCCATTTTCTGTCCATGAACGAACCGGTGTCGTCACAGGCAATTGCAAAAGCTGTCGTCGGATAAATATTGGTGATATAGAGGGCCGAGCAAGCGACGAAGCTGGCAAGAATCGTGCTGGCATCCACGCCCAAGCTGGCAGCAACCGGAACCAGCAAAGCGGCTGTAGCGCCCTGGCTAAAGAGAAGTGCGGACACACAGAAGAATGCGACAGCGAGGAGGGCAGGATATTGCTCCAGTAAAGCCGTCGCCTGTGTCTTAATTTCCGGAATATGCGCACCGATGATAGTAGAACTCATCCAAACGATACCGAGAACGACTACCAAGCTTTCCATGCCGCCGCCAAAGATCGGGGTGTTCTTAATTCTATCGAGCGAGATATCGCAGAACCAATACATCACAAGACCGGCCATAAGCATGGAGATAATGATGATGTCGCGGCTGCCGAGAGTGTGGCCGATATAAGGCTTGAAGAGAAGCAGCGCAACAATGAAGACCACGGCAAGTAGGAAGATGGCAACGGAAACTTTTGCTTTGCGAGTTGTCGGCTTTTCAGCTTCTTTCTTAGTCTTCATCGAGACTAAACCTTCTTTGAGTCTCTTTTGGAAGATGGGGTCTTTGTCCAGATCGACCCCCTGCATACTGGAAATAATGGCTGTAACAATGGCACCGAAAACTGCGGAAGGATCGATAACAGCTAAAGCCTGACCGAAAGAGACCCCCATTTTTTCCACAACAACATACATAGCGGCGGTCGCGGCAGAGATAGGAGATGCAGTAATAGCAATCTGGCTTGCAATTACAGCACTTGTCAGAGGCTGAGAGGGACGGACATGATTTTCTTTGGCAACTTCCTGAATGACGTTCAGAACGCTCATAGTGGTATAGCCGGTTCTTCCGAGAACGGTAAGAACAAAGGTCACAGCCGGGGCCAGGATATTGATGTACTTCGGATTGCTCCTCAGCAGTTTGCTGGCTAATTTAACCATGTAGTCCATGCCGCCTGCTAACTGCATGCAGCTGATGGCGAAAATCACCGACAGGATGATCAGGATCACGTCGATAGGAATCGCACCGGGCTTAAGTCCAAGAACGAAAACAGCGATTGCCATTCCTAATCCGCCGGCCATGCCGACTCCTATACCGCCGAGCTTTGCCGCATAAATAATGCAGCCGAACAATAGAATTATTTCTAGAAAGATCATGAGAATCTCCTTGGTAGATTGAAGAAATATGCTCATCAGCCTGTAGGAAGCGGAACTATTGAAGAACCGCAAGGCGTGACGCCATTATTCGAGAGACCCCACATTTACCGTTAATACATTCAGAAATACAATAGATCCGATTTCAAAAATATTAATTCGAAATGTTTACGCCTGAACTTGATCTGCGAGCGATTCAAATCTTTTTGGCTGTTGCCGAAGGCAAGTCAGTCAAAAAAGCTTCAGAGAAACTCAAAATTTCGTCCCCGGCAATTTCACAGGCCTTAAGACTGCTGGAAGAAGATCTTGGAACCGAGCTTTTTTGCCGTGATGTTCGTCCTTTACGATTAACAGCGAGCGGTCGAAAGCTTCAGACGGAAGGCAACAACCTTCTAGAGGCAGCTCGTTCGCTGCGAAACAAGATTTGCTCAAACGAATATGTGTTTCAATCGCTGAGACTCGGTATCGGAGAAAGTGCGACATCAACGATCAGTCCGTACCTTCTGGCTTTATTAAGGGATCGTGTTTCGGAAATTTCGATGGAAAGTCTTCTTACTGCGCCTTTAGTGGAGAAGCTTCTAAAAGATGAAATTGACGTTTTGATCAGCGTTGATCCCATGTTCAATGACGACCGCTGGGTCCGAAGAGAAATCTATCGAGAATCATTTTTAGTTTTGTCTAAAGACAAGATTGGAAATCCCTGCACCATTGAAGACCTACAGCGATTGTCGATTACTCGGCCTTACATCTCTCACGGCGCCGGAAGTCAGGACAAAATCGTTTGTGATCGTTTCTTGAGGAGTTTGAATGTCCGTCCCCTTGAAACCGTGACCGCTTCATCCAGTTATGTGATTACCGGTTTGGTGCATGAGCTTAACGGCTGGGCGTTGCTCACGCCTACCAACGCCCTGAGCGGCAAGACGTTTCTGGATAATTTGCAATGGGCACCTTTACCCGAAGGCAAACAATTGCTTCGGAGCACCTGGGTCGTCGGAGACAGCTTTAATCGTGAGCAGCAGGTGGATCTCGTCTGCAAATTAGCACAGGAAGCTCTTAAAGATAAATTTGCACCTCATATAAAGAACTTTGTACCAGGACTTGCCAATTACATAGAAATCGTTAGTCAAGATTAACCTTCGCTAAATAGATTAAGGAAAACGGAATCTGTTCTTCAATTATTCTTTGCCGGATTGTCTCGAAAGAAGATGTCATTAAAAAATGATGAAACATACTCTTCAAGGAGAAATGTATGCAAACAGCACTGGAAAAGATCGCTTCTTTCGCGGTGCATACAGATTATGAAAAGATTCCGGACGACGTGCTCGAAGCGGCCAAACTCGGCCTTACAGACTTTTTTTGCCTGTTCTCTTGCCGGGATCAACGCACCGGTCAGCAACAACATCCTTAATTATTTAAAAAAAGAAGGGCTGAAAGAGGGGCCTTGTCGGCTTTTCGGAACTTCTTATTCATCGGGTTTGAAAGAAGCCTCTTTATTTAACGGCGTGAGCTCTCATTGCATGGACTTTGACGACGTTTCCTGGGCAACGATCGGACATCCGAGCGTCAGCGTTGCGCCAAGCGTATTTGCCTGTGCACAAAAAGGGAAGTGGAACGGAAAGCAGACATTATTGGCTTACGTTCTTGCCGTTGAATCGATGCACCAGATTGCCCGTTTAACCATGCCGCAGCTCTCTGAAAGAGGCTGGCATACGACTTTGGCTTATGGTGTCTTCGGCGCAGCGGTTCCTGCCGTCAGACTCTTAGGACTTAATGAAGATGAGTGTGCGAATGCCTTAGGTATCGCTGTCAGTCGTGCCGGCGGCGTTCGCGCCAATTTCGGAACACAAACTAAAGCTCTGCACGCCGGGTTATCTAACAGGATCGGCATTGACTGTGCAGAAATGGCTGCCTGCGGGATTAACGCAAGCCACAATGCCGTCGAAGGCGCAGATGGATTTGCTTTGTGCTTTACGGGAGAGGCAATAAAAGGCGAGGTCGATATCGGCGAGTTCTGGGACCTTCACGAAAACGGCCTCGTCATCAAGCGTTATCCATGCTGCTCCGGTACGCATCCCACAAACGATGTTTGGGATGAGTTCCTTTCCGCTCATCCGCTTAAAGCAGAGGACATTGATCATATTGAAGCCGGTGTCAGTTTATTAGGTCCGAAAGAAATGACTTGCCATTTGCCTCAGAATGCCGTCCAGGCAAAGTTCTCGCTTGAATTCGCTTTAGCCTATAGGCTGATTTTCGGGAAGCTGTCCCTTTCATCTTTCACGGATCAAAACGTTCTCGCTCCGGAAATCCAAGCCATGATGAAGAAAATCAAGATGGAAGTTTCTCCGGAGTTGGCAAAACTCGGATTTATCGGGACGGCTCCGATTCGCCTAAAGGTTTATCTCAAGGACGGGAAGGCCATTACTTTGAGCAATGATTTGGCTGTCGGAAATCCGGAGAAACCACTCCCCGAACAAGTGGTTAAAGAAAAATTTATGGACTGCTCTAAAGGCGCGGCTGATCAGGAAAAGGCAGAGAAGTGGTACGAAATTTTGAAGAATTTGGAAAACGCCACACAAGAGGAAATACTTTCACTAGGCAATCCGTAATAAAAATCTGAGTTTCTAAGAGCAACCTCTGACTGATTTCAAATAGGCAAACGGGATTTTTTACCAGTTATTGAATTCGTTAAGGAAGCTCTGTAAAATGCTTGATTCTTCCCAATGGCCTTTAG
>OJPV01001009.1_pt1 | contig 11169 bp, 7 predicted proteins | sample 1598581 | NCBI WGS metagenome assembly OJPV01 (sample SAMN03922501, study PRJEB24848) | human gut metagenome | isolation source: stool sample | host: Homo sapiens | place: Germany | collected 2011-11
CTTCCAACCGATGCGATCGACTATATAATAGGAGGAAATGCGGTCGGGGGAGGCGGCAATATCACGCGTCTGGCGGCACTTTCGGCAGGGTTTCCAGAGCGGATTCCGGCGGTTACTTTGGATCTGCAGTGCGGGTCGGCGCTGGAGGCGATCAGCGCGGCAGCAGCCAAGATTGAAAGCGGGATGGCGGATCTGGTCATTGCCGGGGGAATGGAGAGTTCTTCGGTACAGCCGTACCGCATGATGTCCCCGAACCATCCGGAGTATGACGGTGGAAAGGTGTATACGGTTGCACAGTTTGTGCCGGGAAAGCGCGGCGAGCAGGTTATGTTAGAGGGCGCGGAGGAGACTGCGATCCGGGAAAATGTCTCTAAGGAAGAGATGGACACCTGGGTGCTCCGGAGCCATAAGAGGGCGGCGCAGGCGCGCAAAGAGGGAATATTGGAGGATATAACGGTTTCCATCGACGGCAGCAGCCGGGATGAGGGAATCCGTCCGACAATGAGCCAGCGTCTGATCGACCGCCTGCCGTATCTGCTTCCAAATGGCACGAAAATCACGGCGGCAAATGCGTGCTTGATGCACGATGGTGCGGCATTTGTGGTACTTTGTTCGGAACGGTTTTTGCGGGAACAGGGACGGAAAGCAGAATGCCGTTTCCGGTTTGGTACAGCGATCGGGGATGATCCGATGATGAGCCCAAAATCAGCCGTCAGCGCTGCTAAGGCGATACTTGCAAAAACGGGGCATTCTTATCAGGAGATCGATGCTTTTGAGGTCAATGAAGCGTTTGCCGTTATTGATGTTCTATTTGAACGTGCATTTCCGGGGATTGAAGACCGTTATAATATCTGGGGCGGGGCACTTGCCTATGGGCATCCATATGGAGTCTCCGGCGCAATGATTCTGCTGCATCTGATGAAAGCACTGGAACATAAAAATGGGCATTTGGGAATGTGCTGCGTGGCAGCCGCCGGAGGGATCGGAAGCAGTATTCTGGTGGAGAAAGTAATGAAGTAGATGAAGACAGTGCTTGAATGATATAAAAAGTAAATGTGGTAAATTTAAAAGCTCAAATTTGGTAAAAAGTTCTATATAAAAATAAGTAAAAGACAGGAATTAATCATGAAAGAAATACAGACACAACGTATAAATACATATCTGGATGCGCTCCGGGCATACCCGCCAGAGTGGGAAGCCCTGATCACGGAGAAAGAGCGCTATACGTTCGGGGAGCTCATCGAGGCGGCAGAACGTGTAAGGAAACATCCGAAAGAGATAGAAGAAAAACAGGGAAAACGTCACATCCACTGGATCCAGGAACCGACGATCGCGCATCAGCTTATTCAGTTTCTGGCATATGGAGACGGAAATACGGTTCCGGTGATTGCACCGTCCGATGTAAAAATTTCCGATGAATTGCGTGACGTGACACCTCCGGAAGGGGCATATATGGGTGTGATGACGTCGGGAACCTCCGGTCGTCAGAAAGTATTGTTCCGCTCCTTTGAAAGCTGGCACGATTTTTTTAAGCTTCAGAATAAAATTTTCAAAATGGGAGAGGGAAGCATTACGTTTATGCAGGGGAGCCTGGCGTTTACGGGCAACCTGAACCTTTATATGGCGCAGCTTGCGTCCGGCGGAAGCGTCGTTGCGGCGGATTCCTTTGATCCGCGCATCTGGAAGCGGATGATCGAGGCAGAACAGGCGACCTGCGTCTATCTGATTCCTGTCAAGCTGCGGGCGCTGCGGCGTATCTATGAGCGGGAACAGGCGGTCAATTACCGGATTATTTCTTTTGTCAGCGGCTCCCAGAGTATGGGCGGTGCGGAGGCAGTGCAGTTTAAAAAGGCATTTCCCGAAGCGGAGATTACATTGTATTATGGCGCCAGCGAGCTGAACTATATTACCTATATCCGTGGAAGTGAGATGAAAGAAGATACGACGCTGGTTGGCCGTGCATTTCCAGAGGTGGATGTCTGGATTGAAAACGACCATTTCCATGTAAAAACGCGGTATGGAATTCTTGGAATTGGAAATGACGCGGTGATTGGGGACTGCGGTCACACAGATGCAGAGGGACTCTTCTATTTTGATGGGCGGGATGATGATATCTGCAACATAAATGGGAGAAAAGTGTCATCCCTCCGGGTCGAAGAAGCGGTGCGGACATTTCCGGGAGTGGCAGAGACGGCAGTGAAGGCAGTCCATGAGCATGGGCGCGATTATCTGAAAGTGTGGATTGTGTGGGAGAAAGAAGCTGAAAGGGAAGAAATTGCCGGAAGTGACAGCGAAAAAAGTGGTTGTACCAATATGGCAATTCGGGAATTTTTGGCAGGAAGACTGGCAGATTATGAGATTCCACGCGAATTTGTCTTTCTAAAGGAGTTTCCAAAGACTGAAAGCGGAAAGATTCGTAAAAAAGAACTGTGAAAAATGCTTTTTCTTGTCAAAAAAGAAAATTGCTTATTGTGCAAAATGACAAAAGGAAGACATAGGGGCAGCTTATGGAGATGCACTGATGGCAGCGATTGGAGTCGGATTCTACCAAGGTTTTTCAGATTTGCGCCAAGTAATCCAAAAGAAATGTATTTATAAGCCGGATTTAGAGAGGCATGAGTTATACAAGCCATTTAGAAAGCTATTTGATGAATTATATAGGTGTAATCAGGAAATATTACATAGTTTATCTAAGCATAACAAGTAAATAAAAGATATGAAAAGGCTTTTTGACTGTAATCATTGATATTACAATTGAAAAGCTTTTTCATTTATAGGTTCCCGATAACGTGTAAAAATGAAATTCAATCAATCGGTCAGAATATATGTTCGAAATCCCGCACTTTCCTTGCAATGAAAACTGTGCTATGGTATACTGAAAAGAAGATTTGGAGGCATTTTGAAGCGTTCTTTTTTTAGTTTGAACCAGATCTTGAACCAGTGAGAAAAGAAAGGAATTTACCGTGATTTCGTATGTAAAAGGCATCCTGGCGGAGAAAGCAAAGGACCGTATCGTGGTCGAGTCCGGCATGATGGGGATCGGGATTTTTGTCCCGATGTCGGTGCTGGAAGTTTTACCGCCGCTCGGGGAAGAGGTAAAGATATATACGCACCTGCAGGTGCGGGAGGATGATATGAGCCTGTACGGCTTTTTAAGCCGTTCGGATCTGGAGATGTTCCGCCAGCTTCTGGGGGTCAACGGCATTGGTCCGAAGGGGGCACTTGGCATCTTGTCGGCGCTGCGTCCGGAGGATCTGCGTCTTGCGGTTATGACTGGGGATGCGAAGGCGATCTCCCGTGCGCCGGGCGTTGGGGCAAAGACGGCACAGCGGATCATTCTCGATTTGAAGGATAAAGTACAGGCAGAGGATCTGCTGACACCGCTGTTAGATGGCAGTGCGGCGGTTTCGCCGGCTGCGGGAAACGGGCTTTCAGGCAATGCGGCGAAGGAAGCCGTGGAGGCGCTGGTGGCGCTGGGATATACGAATGCCGAGGCGGTGAAAGCGGTCAAGAGCGCCAATGTGACGGAAGAGATGGATTCCGAGGCGGTATTGAAGGCATCGCTGAAATATCTGGCGTTTTTGTAAAACAACCTATGTGTCGGACATTCGAAATTGCTGGATCATAAAAAATAGTGGTGCTTGTGCGTCAGATGAAAATTTGGAATGTGTGGCAGATATGAGAAAATGGAACTGTCATGGCTTAATTGAATGAGAGAGAAAACAGGAAAGACAGGAAACAAGTATGAGCAGAAGGACGATTACAACCGAGGTGACGGAGGAGGATAAGCGGATTGAGGGAAGTCTCCGCCCGCAGACCTTAGACGAATATATCGGTCAGGAGCGGATCAAATCGACGTTAAAGGTATTTATCCATGCGGCGAAATCCCGCGGCGAGGCGCTTGACCATGTTCTTTTCTATGGACCGCCGGGACTGGGAAAGACGACACTTAGCGGCATTATCGCCAATGAGATGGGAACCCGTATGAAGGTTACTTCCGGTCCGGCAATCGAGAAACCAGGGGAGATTGCGGCGATTCTCAACGGGCTCCAGGAGGGAGACGTCCTCTTTGTGGATGAGATTCACCGCTTAAACCGCCAGGTGGAAGAGGTGCTTTATCCGGCGATGGAGGACTATGCGATCGATATCATGTTGGGAAAAGATTCGACGGCGCGCTCGATTCGTCTGGATCTGCCGAAATTTACGCTGGTAGGCGCGACGACACGCGCGGGGCTTCTGACGGCGCCGCTGCGCGACCGCTTTGGCATCGTGCAGAAGATGGATTTTTATACGCCTGAAGAGCTGCAGACGATTGTCCTGCGGACGGCGGGAGTTCTGAATGTGGAGATTGATAAGACGGGCGCCTATGAGATTGCGAGACGTTCGAGAGGAACGCCGCGTCTGGCAAACCGACTGTTAAAACGTGTGAGGGACTTTGCACAGGTCAAGTACAACGGCGTGATTACGAAAGAAGTCGCGGATTTTGCACTGGATATCCTTGATGTGGACAAGCTGGGACTTGACAACAACGACCGTGCGATCTTACATATGATTATCGACAAGTTTTCCGGCGGTCCGGTCGGACTGGAGACGCTGGCGGCAGCGCTGGGCGAGGATGCTGGGACACTGGAAGATGTGTATGAACCGTATCTTCTGATGAATGGTCTGCTCAACCGGACTCCGCGTGGGCGGATGGCGACCGAAGCAGCGTATCGGCATCTCGGGTATGCCTGGAATCAAGCAAAAAACGGTATTTCTGAGATTTGATATTTGATTGATTTGAAGGTGGTATTTCTGTGTGGGTGACGTGACAACGTCGAACCATATTTATTAATAGATAGAAAGAAGAGAATGCGATGGCAAAACAGTATATAGATGTATTAATTGATGGAAAAGTGTATAGCCTGGGCGGCAGTGAGACGGAAGGATATGTACAGCAGATTGCCACGTATCTGAATGGGAAGATTTTCCAGCTCAAGGCGCAGCCGGGATTTTTGAAAATGCCGGAAGACTACCAGAGTATTATGACTTATCTGAATCTGGCGGATGATTATTTTAAAGAAAAAGAGAGTGCGAAGGCACTTGCATCCGACAAAGAGAGCATGGAAAAAGAGACATATCGTCTGAAACATGAGATGGTCAGCACCCAGATGAAACTCGAGAGTCTCCGCAATGAGCGCACCGTCAGCGAGGAAGAACTGGAGACGGCAAAGAAGGCGGCAAAAGAGGCAGCTGAGCAGGCGGAAGCTGCTAAAAATGAGGTACAGGCACAGATCGAGCGTGTGAAAAAAGAAGCGCAGGAGCAGATCGAGGCTGTGAAGAAAACAGCACAGGAACAGGTTGAGTCTGCAAGAAAAGAAGCGCAGGGGAAGATCGAGGCTGTGAAGAAAACAGCACAGGAACAGGTTGAGTCTGCAAGAAAAGAAGCGCAGGAGCAGATTGAACGTGCGAAGAGAGAGGTACAGGAGCGCGTGGAATCCGCGGAAAAAGCAGCACAGGATCGCGCTGCCAGGGCGGAGCAGACAGCCCGGGAGCAGGCAGAAGCTGCAAAAAAAGAGGCATTGGAACAGATTGCGGATGCAAAGAAAGAAGCAAACGATTTCCGTGGAGAAGCAGAGGTTTGGAAACAGGAGGCAGAAGATCAGCGTCTGGCGGTCGAGTCCTCCCAGAGTGAAATCGCTTCTTTGCAGGACAAGCTGGAGATTCTCAAACAACAGCTTGAAGAAGCAAGACAGGCGGCGACAGCTGTGCAGACGGAAAAATCGCAGCTGGAAGCACGTCTGATGCAGACGGAACAGGAAAAACAAAGTGTAAAAGAGCAGCTGAGCCAGCTGGAGCAGGAAAAACAGACGATAAAGAAAGATCTGGAAGAGAGCCTCCAGGAGGCAGGGGCAGCACGTGAGGAACTGGCAGCTGTCCGTCAGGCACAGGTAGAGGCATATATGAAGCGGAAGCCATTTCCCAAGAGACAGGGAACGGTGGAACTGAAAGATGCAATTCTGCGGTTATAATGGGTGAAATGATATGAAAAAAAAGGTGGAAATTCTGGCACCGGCGGGTTCCTTCGATAGCATGAAAGCGGCGGTTGCTGCGGGGGCGGACGCAGTCTATATGGGCGGCAGCCGTTTCGGAGCCAGGGCATATGCGGAAAATCCGGATGAAACGGGGATGCTGGAAGCGATCAACTACGTGCATCTGCATGGGCGCCAGCTTTATATGACGGTCAATACGCTGGTAAAGGAAGACGAGATGGATGACTTATACGACTATCTGCTTCCGTATTACCAGGCGGGACTGGATGCCGTGATTGTGCAGGACATGGGGGTATTTTCTTATATCCGGGAGCATTTTCCGGATTTGCCGGTTCATGCGAGCACACAGATGACGATTACCGGACCGGAGGGCGCGGCGCTTATGACGAGAATGGGCGCGGTCCGCATCGTCACAGCGCGTGAACTTTCATTGGAAGAGATACGCCGCATTTATCAGGAGACGGGCGTGGAGATAGAGAGCTTTGTTCACGGGGCTCTCTGTTACTGTTATTCGGGACAATGCCTGTTCTGCAGCCTGATCGGCGGCAGAAGCGGCAACCGGGGACGATGCGCTCAGACCTGCCGGCTTCCGTTTGATGTCCTTCGGCGGCTGGATGAGAACAACCCTAATGAAAACAAAAAACAAAAGAAAGAAAATGGCGTGTTAAATCCGGGCGATTCCAAGTATGTGCTCAGTCTCAAGGATCTTTGTACGCTGGATATTTTGCCGGATATTCTGGAAGCAGGCGTTTATTCCCTGAAAATCGAGGGGCGCATGAAGAGTCCGCGCTATACGGCAGGCGTGGTGCGCCTGTACCGGAAATATGTAGATTTATATTTAAAGAATGGCAGAAAAGGTTACCGGGTTGACCCGAAAGACCGGAAGGAGCTGCTGGATCTGTTTGACCGCGGCGGTCAGACGTTAGGCTATTATACCGAGCACAATGGACGCGATATGGTGGTCTGCCATGAGAAACCGGCATTCCGCCAGGAAAATCGGGAACTTTACCAGTATCTGGACAAAACGTATGTGGAAGCAGAGGTAAAAGAACCGGTTCAGGGGTTTGCGCGTGTCTGTGAAGGCGAACCGTTGCAGCTGACGCTTCAATACGAAGATCCGCTGACGGGAGAAAGCCGGATGGCAGGCGGAATCGGAGCAGTTGTCCAGACGGCAGTGAAACAGCCGATGAGCAAGGAACGGATTGAGAAACAGCTCGGAAAAACGGGAAATACGCCGTATTATTTTGAAAATCTGGAAGTGGAGACAGGCGGCAGCCCCTTTGTGCCGGTGCAGGAGTTAAATGAACTCCGCCGCTCTGCGTTTGAGCAGCTTACCGAGGAGATACTGCGTCCATACCGCCGGGAGATACCGGAAAATAGGGCGTGCGGGACAGGAAAAGGGTGGCAAAATCCGGAAGAAAAGAATCTGGAAGAAAATAACCAGCCCGGTTCGGAATCAGAAAAAACCAGCCCGGTTCAGGACGTTGAACTCACAGCAGATTTACCTGTACAAAGTCAGAAAACGCTGTTTGAGAATAAAAAAGGGAATAAAACAGCTCTGTACCACATCCACGTTTCGGTCGAACACCCGGCACAGTTAAAAGTGGCGTTATCCGTACCGGAAGTCGGCGCCATCTATCTGGATAGCGCTGAATTTGGCGCCGAACAGTGGAACGAATGGGTATCGCGCTGCCATGAGGCAGACAAGCAGTGTCTTTTGGTAATGCCGCATATTTTCCGCGATCGGGCAAAGGAATATTTTGAAACACATCGTTCCAGGCTGGAATCGGCGGGATTTGACGGTCTTGTCATCCGGGCATGGGAAGAGCTGGAACTGGTGCGCGAGTGGAAGATTTCCATCCCGCTTGTGATGGATTATGGTATTTATACGATGAATCATCGGGCGGAGGATTTTGTGCGGGAGATGGCGCCGGAGCTTTCGATGCGTTTTACCCTTCCGGTCGAGCTCAACAGCCGGGAGTTGGAGGCGCGCGACAGCCGGGAACGGGAACTTCTCGTATATGGTTCGATCCCGGTCATGGTAACCGCCCAGTGCATCCGGAAAACAGTGGAAGGATGCAGTAAATGTCCGGAATATCTGTATCTGCGGGATCGCAAAAAGAAGGTATTTCCGGTAAGGAACCAGTGCCGTTTCTGCTGCAATACGATCTACAATTCCAGCCCCCTGTCGCTTTTGAAGGATAAAAAGCAGATAGACCGCCTGCAGCCGGAGGTGTTGCGTCTGGCATTTACGTCGGAGAGTGCGGCACAGACTGGGGAAGTGCTGGATGCCTACGTGAAGACCTTCCTCCATCAGGAACCGGTGGAGCTGGAGGGCGAATTTACAAGAGGTCATTTTAAGAGGGGCGTAGAGTAGCGTGTGTACCGGGAATCTTCCGGGTACACATGAAAAGGAGGATCACCATGATAAATCTTGTGACAACGATGTCCAGGTATCTGATGATATTGCTGATACTGATTTATACATATTACAATTTCCGCTTTTTTTCACTGCCGGATGACGAGTCGAAACTCCGGCTCTGTCGTCTGCAGAATGTACCGCTGTTTTTGATATTTCTTCTGTCGGGTACGATCATTTATCTACAAACCGAGGATGAGGCAGTTGTGCTGTTTTTCGGTGCGCAGCTTGTCTTTTTTGTCCTGTACCAGCTCTTATACCGGCTGTTTTACCGGAATGCGTCGAGACTGTTGCTGAACAACACGTGTATGCTTCTGTGCACCAGTTTTATCATGCTGACGCGCATCTCGATGGACAAGGCAGTCCGCCAGTTTATCATCATGGCAGTTGCGGCGGTTATCACAATGATTATACCATATGTGATAGATAGAACCTGGCAGCTCGCTAAGATACCGTGGGTGTACGGCCTGATAGGTCTGGCGCTGCTGCTGGTTGTCTGTGTGATCGGCAATACCAGCTTCGGCGCGCAGCTTTCGATCAGTATCGGCGGATTTTCGTTCCAGCCGTCCGAGTTTGTTAAGATCAGTTTTGTATTCTTCGTGGCGACGATGTTTTACCGCTCAACGGAGTTTAAAAATGTGGCGATCACGACCGGCGTGGCGGCGGCGCACGTGTTGATTCTGGTGTTATCCAAGGATTTGGGAAGTGCGCTGATTTTTTTCCTCGCCTATGTCCTGATGCTGTTTATTGCAACCTCCAACTGGCTGTATCTGGCAGGCGGTCTTGGAAGCGGCTGTGCGGCTGCGATGCTGGCGTATAAGCTGTTTTCGCATGTGCGTGTCCGCGTGGAAGCATGGCAGGATCCGTGGAGTGACATCGCAGGAAAAGGATATCAGGTTACGCAGGCGCTCTTTGCGATCGGCACAGGCGGCTGGTTTGGCATGGGACTTTACCAGGGGATGCCGAAGAAGATCCCGGTTGTCGAGAAGGACTTCATTTTCGCGGCGATCTCGGAGGAGCTGGGCGGCATCTATGCGCTTTGTATTCTCCTGATCTGTCTGGGCTGCTTCATGCAGTTCATGCTGATTGCGACCCGGATGCAAGCATTATTTTACAAGCTGATCGCGTTTGGTCTGGGAATTGAGTATGTGGTGCAGGTGTTCCTGACGATCGGCGGCGTGACCAAGTTTATTCCGTCCACCGGCGTGACGCTGCCGCTTGTCAGTTATGGAGGCAGTTCGATTCTCAGCACATTTATCCTGTTTGGTGTGATACAGGGACTATATGTCCTGAAACGGAATGAGGAAGAAGAGGAGGAGCAGCAGTTTGATGAGGCAGAAGGATGAAATGGAAAGAACTGAAAATGCGAGAGCGCGTTCAAACCGTCATATTCTGTGGCTGACCTATGGGATTGCGGCGCTCTTTATCGCGATGGCCGTTTATTTTGGCTGGTTTATCCAGTTTAAGAGTGAAAATGTGATCGGCAGCTCTTATAATGCGAGACTCGATCTCCTCTCAGACCGGGTGACCCGCGGTTCGATTATGAGCAATGATAAAACGGTGCTGGCGCAGACGAACGTTGCAAGTGACGGAAGCGAGGAACGCTATTATCCGTATGATTATCTGTTTGTCCATTCGGTCGGATATTCCGGCAAAAATGGAAAAACAGGTCTGGAGTCGCTGGCGAATTTCTACCTGCTTTCCTCCCATGTGAATCTGATTGAGAAAACGATCAATGAATTTCAGGGGAAGAAAAATCTGGGCGACAATGTGATTACGACGCTCGATGTGGATCTGCAGCAGACGGCATCCGACGCGATCGGAAAACACCGGGGCGCGGTGATTGTCATGGAACCGGATACGGGAAAGATTTTAACGATGGTTTCCCAGCCGAATTTCAATGCGAATCTCGTCGATGAGCGCTGGGCAGAGTTGATATCGCCGGACAATACGAAGGCGCAGTTAGTCAACCGCGCGACGCAGGGCTTATATCCGCCGGGATCGACGTTCAAGATGCTGACGGTGCTGGAATATATGAAAGAGAACCCGAATACCTGGCAGGACTATGTGTATAATTGTAATGGCTCTTACCAGAATGGCGATTATACGATTAAATGTTACCACGGGACGGCACACGGGGCGCAGAACCTGATTCAGGCATTTGCCAATTCCTGCAACGGTGCGTTTGCGGAGATTGGAATGCAGATTAATTCAGAAAAATTCCGGGCGCTGGCAAATCAGATGCTCTTTAATTCGGAGCTTCCGTACACACTTCCGTACAACCAGAGCACGTTTTCGCTCGACGGCAGTTCGGATGACTGGGAAAAGCTTCAGACCGCGATCGGACAGGGAAAAACCCAGATTACGCCGCTGCATAATCTGATGATCGTATCGGCGATCGCCAACGGCGGCACGCTGATGAAGCCATATATGATCGATCATGTTGAAAATGTGGGTGGTCAGACGGTCAAGAAGTTCCTTCCGTCCGCCTATGGAACCCTGATGTCTGCGAATGACGCACAGTTTCTAACGCATCTCATGAGCCAGGTGGTCGAGATTGGTACGGGTTCCGCGATGCGGGGGGCATCCTATACGGTGGCCGGAAAAACCGGTTCCGCCGAGTTTGAGGCAGGTAAGGAGACACATTCCTGGTTTGTCGGTTTCGCTCCGGCAGACAAGCCGAAGGTGGCGATCTGCGTGCTGGCAGAAGAGTCCGGT
>OJPV01001010.1_pt1 | contig 11160 bp, 10 predicted proteins | sample 1598581 | NCBI WGS metagenome assembly OJPV01 (sample SAMN03922501, study PRJEB24848) | human gut metagenome | isolation source: stool sample | host: Homo sapiens | place: Germany | collected 2011-11
ATGCCGCAGGCCGTTCTGGGCGGTGCTGCCGTTATGATGTTCTCTTCCATCGTGGTCAGCGGCATCCAGCTGATTACCAAGGAAAAGATGACCCCGCGCCACCTGACCATCGTGTCCGTGGCACTGGGCGTGGGCTACGGCATGGGTGCCAACAGCGGCATTCTGGCACAGGCACCGCAGGCTCTCCAGCTGATCTGTGGCGAGTCCGGTATCGTTCCGGCCGCCTTTGTGGCGATTCTGCTGAACGTGCTGCTGCCCAAGAACGATATGGCAGAGTAAGCTTTAGCCTTTTTGCCGGGCAAGGACTTCCAGCTGCTGCAACACCTCCGGGGTGTCTGCATCCAGCAGCTCCATAGGGGCTGCAATACAGACCGTGCGTACCTGCGCAGGGTACTTTTTGAGCAGTACGTTGCCGCCTTTGTTTTCCGGCAGGGTGAGCAGTTCCGAAAAAAAACTGCTTTCAAACAGAACGGGACTTCCAACAAGAGGTGTCGGGTCGTTATCGGCCACGGCACCCAGACGGAAGATCTCCCGTTCTGTTTCTTTTTGCCATTCTGCCGGGGATGTCTGTTCGTGGCAAAAGCGCTTTGTCATGGCTTCTACCGTCTCCCGGCGCAGCAGGGGCTGATCCCCGGGCAGAAACATACAGCCGCTAAGCTCCGGCAGCTGCTCCAGCAGCGCCGAAAGCCCCAGCCGAACGGTATCATTGCGGCCGGGCAAGCTGTGCAGCAGCACCGGGACGCCCTGCGTCCTGCACAGTGCCTGTACATCTTCCGAGCGGGTCACCACGATGCGGGCAGCGATACCGGGTGTGGCAGTGGCGGCAAAAGCCCGGCAGAGCATAGGCTGGCCGCAAAAATCTGCCAGCAGTTTATTTGCGCCAAACCGGCGGCTCAGCCCGGAAGCCATGATCACACAGCCGACCGTAAGCGACTTCTTCATACAAAAACACTCCTTCAGCAGCATTTTATAATAGTATTATACCGAAAGCTGTGCTAAAATAAAAGAAGAGATATCGCAGCGATAGAAAAGAGAGGTACTGCACATGATGACGATCCGAGAATATAAGCGGGCAGAAAGTCTGGAGGAAGCGTGGCAGCTGAACCAGAAAAAACCAAACCGCATTTTGGGCGGCATGATCTGGCTGAAGATGGAAACCATCAATGTCGGCACCGCCATCGACCTTTCCGGTCTGGGACTGGATACCATTGAGGAGACCGAGGACAGCTTTTCCATCGGCGCTATGGTCACCCTGCGCCAGCTGGAAAAGCATCCGGGGCTTGCCGCCTATACTCATGGTGCTATGCGGGAGACTGTGCGCCATATCGTGGGCGTACAGCTGCGCAATCTGGCGACCGTGGGCGGCAGCATTTACAGCCGGTTCGGTTTTTCGGATGTGCTGACCATGTTCCTAGCCATGGACTGTGATGTAGAGCTGTACAAAGGCGGTATCCTGCCGCTGCATGAATATGCCCAGCGCCCCTATGACCGGGATGTTCTGGTGCGGCTGATCGTAAAAAAGACACCGATGCAGCTCTATTACCAGTCGGTGCGCAACAGTCAGACCGATATTCCGGTGCTGACCTGCGCCGCTGCCCGGTTGGAGACCGGAGATTACCGCATCGCCATTGGTGCGCGTCCGCTGCGCGCTGTGCGGTTCGAGCTCCCGGCAGAGCCTGCCCTTGCGGCAGAACAGCTTGCCGCACAGTTTGCGGAAAGCATAAAGGCGCAGATCGTTACCGGCTCCAATATGCGCGGCAGCGCCGAGTACCGCAGGCATCTGGCAGGCGTGCTGACAAAGCGCGCGGTGCTGGAACTGGAACAGCGTAAAATGCAGGAGGAAAAGTAAATGCAGATCACACTTACATTGAACGGTGTCCGGGTATCCGAGGAGATCGCCCCGGATATGCTTTTGATCGATTTTGTCCGCGCACACGGCTGCAAGAGCGTCAAGCGCGGCTGCGAGACCTCCAACTGCGGTCTGTGCACCGTGTTTATGGACGATAAGCCTGTGCTGTCCTGCTCCGTGCTGGCAGCCCGTGCCGATGGGCATAAAATCACCACGCTGGAGGGCTTGCAGGAAGAGGCTGCTGAGTTTGGTGCCTTTATCGCAGATCAGGGCGCAGAGCAGTGCGGCTTCTGCAACCCGGGCTTTATCATGAACGCGCTGGCTCTGTTCCGGGAGCAGCCGTACCCCACTGAAGAGCAGGTGAAGGAATACCTTGCCGGAAACCTGTGCCGCTGCTCCGGCTACGAAGGCCAGCTGCGCGGCATCATGAACTTTCTGGCATGGAAAAAGCAGAAGGAGGGCGCACAGTGAAAACCGTCAACAAACCGTTCCGCAAAAAAGACGCGATGCAGCTGGTCACCGGCCAGCCTGTTTATATGGATGATATCATCCCGCAGGACTGTCTGATCGTCAAGCTGCTGCGCTCGCCCCATGCAAACGCCATCGTCCGCAGCATCAACACCGCTGTTGCCAAAAAGGTGCCCGGCATCGAAGCCATCTTCACTTGGGAGGATGTGCCGCAGGATGCCCACCGCTACACACAGGCCGGCCAGACCTACCCGGAGGCCAGCCCCTACGACCGTCTGCTTATTGACCGCCACGTCCGCTTTGTGGGAGATGTGGTGGCTATCGTAGCCGGTAAAGATGAAAAGTGCGTAGATAAGGCGCTCAAGCTTATCAAAGTAGACTACGAGGTGCTGGAAGCTGTTCTGGATTTCCACACCGCAAAGGACAACCCCATCCTTGTGCACCCGGAGGACAACTGGGAAAGCCTTGCCCCCGTGGGTGCCGACAACAAGCGCAACCTCTGCGCCCACGATGCGTGCGGCAGCGGCGATATTGACGCTGTGTTGGCCGGATGTGATGTGGTCATCGACCATGTGTACCACACCAAGGCCTGCCAGCAGGCCATGATGGAGACCTTCCGCACCTATTGCTCCATTGATACTTACGGGCGGCTGAATGTGCTCAGCTCTACCCAGATCGTTTTCCATGCCCGCCGCAACATCGCCAATGCACTGCATATCCCCAAATCCATGGTGCGTGTCTCCAAGCCCCGCATCGGCGGCGGTTTTGGCGCAAAGCAGACCGCTGTCAGCGAGGTGTACCCGGCCTTTGTGACGTGGATGACCAAAAAGCCTTCCAAGCTCATCTTCAGCCGGGTGGAAAGCCAGACGGCCTCTTCGCCGCGCCACGAGATGGAGATGCACGTCCGTCTGGGAGCTACCAGAGACGGCATCGTGAAGGGCATCGACCTGTACACTCTGTCCAACACCGGCGCTTACGGCGAGCATGGCCCCACTACTGTGGGTCTGTCTGGTCACAAATCCATCCCGCTGTACGGCAAGGCCGAGGCCTTCCGCTTTGTCAGCGATGTGGTATATACCAACCATATGTCTGCTGGTGCATACCGCGGCTATGGTGCTACGCAGGGTCTGTTTGCGGTGGAATCTGCGGTCAACGAGCTGGCACACAAGCTGAACATGGACCCCATTGCACTGCGCCTGAAGAACACCGTGCAGGAGGGCGATGTGATGCCCGCCTATTACGGCGCGGTAAATACCAGCTGCGCATTGGACCGGTGCGTGCTCAAGGTGCGCGAGATGATCGACTGGGAGCACAAATATCCTGCCCGGGATATGGGCAACGGTAAGATCCGTGCCGTGGGCATGGGTATGGCCATGCAGGGCTCCGGTATTTCCGGCATGGACGTGGGCAGCGCTACCCTCAAACTGAACGATGACGGGTTCTATACCCTGATGATCGGCGCTGCCGATATGGGCACCGGCTGCGACACCACGCTGGCACAGATCGCCGCCGAGGTGCTGGATTGCCCGCTGGATAACATTACCGTCTTTGGCGCGGATACGGATTCTTCGCCCTACGATTCCGGCTCCTATGCTTCCAGCACCACCTATGTCACCGGCAAGGCCACCGAAAAGTGTGCACTGAAGCTGCGGGAACAGATCTGCAAGCTGGGCGCAGAGCTGCTGGAATGCCCGGCGGATGCCGTGGAGTTTGACGGCAAGGTCGTGTTTGAAAGCGCCGACCCCACCCGCCAAAAGACTCTGTCCGAGATCGCCTTTGCTTCCCAGTTCGGCCATAAGATCCCGCTGGAATTTACCGAGACCCACACCTCGCCCTTGTCGCCGCCGCCGTATATGGTGGGTGCTGCCGAGATAGAGGTGGATACCGAGACCGGCGAGGTGAAGGTGCTGGAATTTGACGCCTGCGTGGACTGCGGCACCCCCATCAACCCCAACCTGACCCGTGTGCAGGCAGAGGGCGGTATTTTGCAGGGCATCGGTATGACCCTGACCGAGAACATCACCTACGACAGAAACGGATACCCGGAAGAGAACTCTCTGTTCCAGTATAAGATCCCTGCCCGCAACGATATCGGCCACATCCATGTGGAATTTGAGAACAGCTACGAGCCCAACGGCCCCTTTGGCGCAAAGTCCATCGGTGAGGTGGTCATCAATACGCCGCTGCCCGCCATCTCGGACGCCATCTACAACGCCATCGGCACCCGCTTCTACGAGCTGCCCATTACCCCGGAGCAGATCGCAATGGCAGTTGCAGCCAAGCAGTAATAGCAGATGCTGAACGAAAAAGAGCTTCCGTTTCTGGCAGAGAAAGGGCATATCGTTTCTCTGGTAGGCGGCGGGGGAAAAACGACCCTGCTGTATGCCATGGCAGACCACTGTGCCCGCAAGGGATGGCAGGTGCTTGTGACCACGACTACCCACATCCGGCAACCGGCAGCCTGCTATGCACCGGATGACACAGCGCTTACCGCCTTATGGCAAGCGGGTCACTATGCAGTGATCGGAATCCCGGCTGAAAACGGAAAGCTGACTTTGCCGCAGCCGCAGCTTTTGCGCCGGATGGCACAGACAGATGCGGTATTCATTGAGGCGGACGGGGCAAAGCACTACCCCTGCAAGGTCCCGGCGGCGCACGAGCCGGTGCTGCTGCCCCAAAGCGATATCGTTTTGGCGCTGGCAGGGCTTTCGGCGCTGGATAGGCCCTTGCGGGAGGTCTGCTTCCGCTACGATACCATCCGTCCGCAGTTTTTAGCGGCTGCGCCGGATGCACCTCTTACGCCCCCTGTGCTGGCACAGCTGCTTGCAAGCACGCAGGGTGGTCGCAAGGCGGTGGGCGACCGACAGTTTTACGCTGTACTCAATCAGGCCGACACGCCGGAATTGCAGCAGCAGGGCATACAGATACAACAGCTTTTGCGTCAGCATGGTATAAAGTGCGTGCTGACGCATTTTGAAGAGGAAGAACGTGCATGAGCAAGGAAGATAAGATCGTGTTCTGTACCGGCGGCGGCTGCACCGCAAAGCTGGGTGCCGGGGTGCTGAGCCGTATTCTGGAAAAGCTGCCCCGGGGCGAAAAAGACCCGGATCTTCTGGTCGGCTATGACAGCCGGGATGATGCCGCAGTCTACCGCATTACGGACAACATTGCACTGGTGCAGACTGTGGACTTTTTTCCGCCGATGGTGGACGACCCCTATACCTTTGGGCAGATCGCAGCCACAAACGCCCTGAGCGATGTCTACGCCATGGGCGGCGAGGTAAAAACTGCCTTAAATCTGGTCTGTTTTCCGGAGGATATGGACTTGAATGTGCTGGGCGAGATTTTGCGCGGCGGTGCTGAAAAGGTGGCAGAAGCCGGCGGCAGCCTTGCAGGCGGGCATTCCATTGCAGACAGCGGGGTGAAATACGGTCTTTCTGTAACCGGCCTTGTAGACCCGCAACGGATGTATACGAACGACACCGGTATGCCGGGCGACAAGCTGGTATTGACCAAGGCTTTGGGTGTGGGGCTGCTGTGCACGGCAGACCGTGTGGGCGAAGCCGCCCCGGAGGAGATGGAAGCCGCCATCCGCTCCATGACCACTCTGAACAAAACAGCGGCAGAGATCAGCCGCAAATACCGCGTCCATGCCGCTACGGACGTGACCGGCTTCAGCTTTCTCGGCCATCTGCATGAGATGATGGGCGGCAAGCTTTCCTGCATCATCCATGCGGATGCAGTGCCGGTGCTTCCGGGCGCCCAAAAAGCAGCCGATGCGTTTTTGTACACCGCCGCCGGGCAGCGCAACCGCAACCACACCGGGCCGTTCGTCCGGTTTAAAAACGTAAGCTTCGCCATGGAGGAAGTCCTGTTCGACCCGCAGACCTCCGGCGGGCTGCTATTTGCAGTAGACCCGGCAGATGCAGCAACACTGGAACAGGAACTGCGCGCCGCAGGTCTGCCCGCGAGCATCGTGGGAGAGATCCTGCCCAAGCAGGAAATTGAGATCACCGTAACAGACAAATGAGAGGAGTAATCAGCATGGCTGAATTTATCAAAGTGGATGCACTGGGCGATGCCTGCCCGCTGCCTGTCGTCAAAGCGAAAAAGGCCATTTCCGAGCTGCAGGGCGCGGGACAGGTGGAGGTACTGGTGGACAACGAGATCGCTGTGCAAAACCTGACCAAGATGGCACAGCAAAAGGGTTATCAGTACAGCGCTGAAAAGCTGGAAGAGCGCAAATACCGTGTGCTGTTCACGCTGGGCGAAGTAGTAAGCGCCCCAGCAGAAGATGCTCCTGTCTGCACCTCTGATGCCCGCACTGATACGGTGGTGGCTATTTCCGCTGCCGTTATGGGCGATGGCAGCGAGGAACTGGGCAAGACCCTGCTCAAGGCCTTTGTATTTGCGCTGACCCAGCAGGATAAGCTGCCTAAGACCATTCTGTTCTATAACGGCGGCGCAGCGCTAACCTGTGAAGGCTCTGCCATGCTGGAAGATCTCAAGGCGCTGGAAGCACAGGGCGTAGAGATCCTGACCTGCGGTACCTGTCTGAACTTTTACGGCCTTACCGAGAAGCTGGCTGTGGGCAGCGTGACCAATATGTACACCATTGCCGAAAAGCTGACGCAGGCCGGAAACGTGGTAAAACCGTGATCTATCTGGATAACGCGGCCACCACTCTGCATAAACCGCCGCAGGTGGAACAGGCTATTCTGGAGGCACTGCACACGGCAGGCAACCCCGGGCGCGGCGCACACGAGCCCACCCTTCACGCCGCACGGATCGTGCTGGACACCCGTCTGGCGCTGGCAGAACTTTTCCATGTGCCGGACCCTTCCTGCATCTTTTTTGCCGCCAATGCGACCATGGCGCTGAACACAGTACTGAACGGCGTGCTGCATCCGGGCGACCATGTCATCACAACGGTATGCGAGCATAATTCTGTTCTGCGTCCGCTGTACCGGCTGCGGGCACAGGGGGTAGAGGTCTCTTTTACCGGGGTGGATGCAGCTGCACAGCTTTGTTACGACCAGTGGGAAACGCTGCTGCACCCCACGACCCGTGCACTGGTGGTGACAGGGGCTTCCAACGTGACCGGCAATGGCACCGACCTTGCCCGCGCAGCGGACTTTGCCCACCGGCACGGTCTGCTGTTCATCGTAGATGCTGCTCAGACTGCCGGTGCACAGCCCATTGATGTGCAGCAGCTGGGCATTGATGCCCTCTGCTTTACCGGCCACAAGGCACTTCTGGGGCCGCAGGGCACCGGCGGAGCTTATGTGCGCCCCAGCCTGCGCGTTGCGCCGCTCCTTGTGGGCGGCAGCGGCGTGCACAGCTTTGACGAAATGCACCCCTTGCAGATGCCCACCGCACTGGAGGCTGGCACGCTGAACGTGCACGGCCTTGCGGGGCTTTGCGCCGGGGTGCGCTGGCTGTTGGAGCAGGGCGTAGAAAACCTTGCTGCCCGGGAAGCCGCCCTTGCCCGCCTGTTTTATGAGCAGGTGCGTACTGCGCCGGGCGTAACAGTGTATGGTGATATGGCTATGCAGCCTCGTGCGCCCATTGTGGCGCTGAACATCGCACAGGAGGATTCTGCCCGGGTGGCAGATATCTTGTGGGAGGACTACGGCATCTGCGTGCGTGCCGGAGCGCACTGTGCTCCGCTGATGCACAAGGCCCTTGGCACTGTGGAGCAGGGCGTGGTACGGTTCAGCTTTTCCCATTTCAATACGGAGCAGGAGGTACAGCAGGCAGCGCAGGCAGTCTGTGCACTTGCGCGGGAGATTTTATGCGAGTAAAACGAAGCTATATCGTGCTTTCCTTCCGCACCACCTTAGAGGCTATGGAGTGGGAAAAGCAATGCAATGCCCGGCAGGTGCCCGGGCGGCTGATCCCGCTGCCGCGTGAGATCTCGGCAGGGTGCGGGCTTGCATGGCGTATGCTGCCGGAGGACTGGCAAAGCTGGCAGGCAGAACTGGATCAGACACAGTTTGATAAGGTAACACCTGTGGAGCAATAATTAAGGGAGAGAAACACCAATGAACAGACAAACGCTTGCAGACGTTCTGCAAAGTACAAACCAGACCGGCAGCTATACGCTGGCTACCGTGCTGGAAGGCGCAGAGGCAGGCAGTCAGCTGCTGCTGCGGGACGGAGACGCCCTGTGGCAGACCCAGAGTGCCGAACTTTTGCAGCGTCAGCTTGCCGTCCTGCAGGCCTGTACCGCTACGGGCTTTCTTACACTGGAAGGTCAGCGGGTATTTGCTGAGCGCTTTGGTGCGGTGCCGCAGCTGGTGGTCTGCGGCGGCGGTCATGTTGCTGCTGCCCTTGTAAAGCAGGCAAAGCTTCTCGGCATACCAGTGCTTGCCATAGATGATCGGGAGGAATTTGCTCAGCAGCTGCGCGCCGCCGGAGCGGATACCGTGCTCTGCGCTCCCTTTGCGCAGGCGCTTCAGGGTGTGCCCGGCGGGGCGGAGACCTATTTTGCGGTGCTGACCCGCTCCCACGTCTTTGATCTGGACTGCCTTACCCGGATTCTGCAAAAGCCTGCGGCCTATGTGGGCATGATGGGCAGCCGAGGCCGTGCCGCATTGGTGCGCCGTCAGCTGTTGGAGAACGGTCTGGACAGCCAGCGGATCGATGCACTCTGCGCACCCATCGGCCTTGCCATTGGCGCACAGACGGCTGCGGAGATCGCGCTTTCCATTCTGGCGCAGATCGTGCAGGTCAAAAATGCCCGCCCCCAGACCGAGGGCTATCCCGTCGCATTGCTGGATGCGATGGTGCAGGCAGAAAAAGCCCATACCCCGGCGGTACTGGCTACTATTATTGCGCGGCACGGCTCCACCCCGCGGGATGTGGGCGCAAAAATGCTCGTTCTGCCCGATGGCAGTATAGTGGGCAGTGTGGGCGGCGGCATTATGGAGCATTACACGGTACAGGCGGCTCAGAAGCTGTTAGCACAGGCTGTGCCCGCCTTGCAATGCTTACAGCTTTCGGCTGACGGCAAAAACGAGGACACAGCCATTGCTGCCTGTGGCGGCTCCATGGAGGTGCTATTGCAGACACTTTTCTCCGGGGAGGAAATAAAATGAAAAAGGACGCCCTAATTATCGTGCGCGGCGGCGGCGACCTTGCCACCGGTACCATCCACCGGTTGTGTAGCGCCGGGCTGCGAGTGCTGGTATTGGAAACGACACAGCCCGCAGCCATCCGCCGTCAGGTAGCTCTGTGTGAAGCAGTGTATGAAGGCGAAGCCACTGTTGAGGGTCTGCGCGCTGTCCGCATTGAAGCATTGGAACAGGCACAGTCCGTCTGGGCGCAGGGCGCTGTTCCGGTGCTCGTTGACCCAGAGGGGGCCTGTATTGCCCGGGCAAAGCCGGAGGTCGTAGTGGATGCCATTCTGGCCAAGCGCAACCTTGGCACCAGCCGGGATATGGCACCGTTGACTATTGCCCTTGGCCCCGGCTTTGTAGCCGGGCAGGACGTAGATGCCGTGGTAGAAACCAAGCGCGGCCACCGGCTTGGCCGGATCATCCGGGAGGGGAGCGCTATCCCCAATACCGGCATTCCCGGCGTCATTGGCGGGTACGGTGCAGAGCGGGTGATCCATGCACAGGCCGCCGGTGTTTTTATGAATGTGCGTAAAATCGGCGATTTAGTAGAGAAGGGTGAGACTATTGCCACCATCCGCACCCCGGAGGGGGCAGAAATCCCGGTCACAGCACAGATTCCCGGCATTCTGCGCGGATTGCTGCGCAGCGGCTATCCGGTTACGCCGGGCTTTAAGATTGCGGATATCGACCCCCGGCGGGAGGAGCTTTCCAACTGTTTCCTGATCTCAGATAAATCTCGCTGTATTGCCGGCAGTGTACTGGAACTTGTCTGTGCGCAGGTGTGGCAGTAAAACCTATATAAAAATAACCCCTGCCGTTTTGCGGAAAGGTCTGCAAATACGGCAGGGGTTTTAAGGTTCTATGTTAGTTGCGGTAGCAGCGATCCTGTCCTACAAGCCAGTTTTCGCACAGACGCTGGGCTTCCTCTAAGCTGCGGCTCTCGCAGTCAAAGAAGGCACCGCGCATAGAGCAGTAGGAGTAGTGCACCTTAGGAACACCATTGCCATCCTTGAAGCGCTCGTATCGTTCTTCACCGGGCATCAAAAAAAGCTGTTCCATGGTTCCTTCTCCTTTGTGTTCAAGCAGTCCAAACGGCCGCCGGGCGGCGGCACACAACGCTTGCTATTGTATCACGATGGAGAACGGTTTGCTATGGTCTTTTTATCCAAAGATACGCCTCTTTTTTCTCTGCAGTTGTGGCGAAGAAGGGATTGACAAATCATTCGTGCAAACTGCGTTGCTTTTCCAGCGCTGCTTTCATGCCGTGGATACGCCCCAGTGCATAGGAGAGCATTGCTGCGCACAACAGGTTCAGCCAGCCGTAGCGAGCCTGATTCAAAGAGTTCGTTATGCCAAGGATCAGGTTTGCCAGACAGATCAGGGAAAGCATCCGGTCGATGCGGCTCAGATGCGTCAGACGGGAGTCAATATCCGAGAGCAGCTCAAAGCTGCCAAGCTCCGCTTTCCGACGGAAGTACACCCAGTTGACACAGCCGCCGATATATTCTGCACCCAGTTCCTTTACAAAGGCGCGGTAATCGCTGCTGGGGTTCATCTCCAAGCGGATGATATATTCGCCCGGTTCGCAGCGCACAAAGGTGTAAAAGGAAAAACCGGTATTGTCCAGTAGCAGAGTTCCCATAAAACAGTATTTGCAAAAGCTCCCGAAATGGGGAAGATTTGGCGTGACTTCGGTCACGCCTTTTCTTTTGCTTCCAGTTC
>OJPV01001023.1_pt1 | contig 11052 bp, 8 predicted proteins | sample 1598581 | NCBI WGS metagenome assembly OJPV01 (sample SAMN03922501, study PRJEB24848) | human gut metagenome | isolation source: stool sample | host: Homo sapiens | place: Germany | collected 2011-11
GAGGAGTACGGCGTGGCCTTCCGCAAGGGCAGTGATGCCGCCGCCGCAGTGGACGCCGCCTTTGACGAGCTGAAGGCTGACGGCACCATGCAGGCACTGGCCGAGAAGTACGAGCTGGCGCTGGCCGACTGAGCCGGGCGTAAAACAAAACGATAGATGGGTGTGTTTTTGTGTCTGTGATCCTTGGGCGCCTTTCCGGCGCGTTCCTGCTCAACTGTGAGCTGTTTGCCCTTACGCTGCTGTTTGCGCTGCCGCTGGGGCTGGTGGTGGCCTTTGGCTCCATGAGCCGGTGCAGGCTGCTTTCCGGTGAGGTAAAGACCTTTGTCTGGGTCATCCGCGGTACGCCGCTGATGCTGCAGATCATCGTCATTTATCTGGGCCCCGGCCTGCTGGGCATGAATAATCCGTGGCCCTCCGGCTCCGGCGGGCGCATGGTGGCGGCGGTGGTGGCCTTTGCCATCAACTATGCCTGCTACTTCTCCGAGATCTACCGCGGCGGCATCGAGGCTGTCCCCAAGGGCCTGGGCATGACCCGCACGCAGATCTTTTTCAAGGTCACTCTACTACAGGTGGTCAAGCGCATCCTGCCGCCCATGGGCAACGAGATCATCACCCTTGTCAAGGACACCTCGCTGGCAAACACCATCGCCAACAAGGAGATCATCATGATGGCCAAGGAGTACAGCGCAAAGGGCTTGATCTGGCCGCTGTTCTCCACGGCGCTGTTCTTCCTTGTGTTTGTAGGCGCGCTCACCCTGTTGTTCAACTGGGCTGAAAAGAAACTGGATTATTTCCGCTGCTGAGGAGGGTTTTAAGAATATGGCATTACTGGAAGCCTCCGGCATTGGCAAAAATTTCGGAGATACAAAGGTCTTAAAGGACATTTCTCTTACCTTAGAGCAGGGCGAGGCGCTGGCCATCATCGGCTCGTCCGGCTCCGGCAAGACCACCCTGCTGCGCTGCCTGAACTTTCTGGAGCGGCCGGACACCGGCTGCATCCGGGTGAACGGCGAGACCATGTGGGACGCCGCCGACCCCGCCACCCAGCGGGAGAGCGAGATCCGCAAAAAGCGGCTGCACTTCGGGCTGGTGTTCCAGAACTTCAACCTCTTCCCGCAGTATACCGCCTTGCAGAACGTGATGCTGGCAGGGGAGCTGCTGGCAAAGGAGCGCCCGGACTACCGCGCCAACAAAAAGGCGATGCACGCCCAGCTGGAACAGCAGGCGCGGGAACTGCTGGCGCAGATGGGGCTTTCGGAGCGGGCAGACCACTACCCGCACCAGCTTTCCGGCGGGCAGCAGCAGCGGGTGGCCATTGCCCGGGCGCTGGCGCTGCACCCGGACATCCTCTGCTTCGACGAGCCCACCAGCGCCCTTGACCCGGAACTGACCGGTGAGGTGCTGCGGGTGCTGCGGGAGCTGGCCGACCGCAAGACCACCATGATCATCGTGACCCACGAGATGCACTTTGCCCGGGATGTGGCCGACCGCATCCTGTTTATGGACGGCGGCGTGGTGGTGGAAGAAGGCCCTGCAAAGCAGCTGATCGACCACCCGCGGGAACAGCGCACCAAACAGTTTCTGGCACACTACGCGGAATGAGCAAAATAACCAATTCTTTGGGCAAAAAAATGGAAATGTTGATGCAAACCAAGTCTTGTAAAACCGGCGCTGCTCCGCTATAATACCACTCATGAATCCTTACAACGTCCTGCCGCTTTTCCGGCAGGGCGTTTTTCACGGCAAAAATGCGAACATCCATCTTTTTTGTGTGGGCAGGAGGTATATTTCCATGACCAAAGATATGACGCAGGGCAGTCCGCTGAAGCTGCTGCTTGCCTTTGCTGTGCCGCTGATGCTGGGCAGCCTGTTCCAGCAGTTCTACAATCTGGCCGATACCATCATCGTGGGGCGGTTCGTGGGCGTGGAAGCACTGGCGGCGGTAGGCAGTGTGGGCGGTTTGAACTATCTGGTGCTGGGCTTTGTCAACGGCATTGCCTGTGGCTTTTCCATCCCCATCTCATGGACCTTCGGCGCCCACGACCACCACGAGATGCGCCGCTACACCGCCAATACCGTGTGGCTGTCCATCGCCTTTGCCACGGTGCTTACCATCGTTACGGTGGCAATGACCCATCTGGTGCTGGTGTGGACGAACACCCCGGCCGATATCATCGACCTTGCGGATATCTATATCCGCACCATTTTTGCAGGCATCCCCTTCACGCTGCTTTATAATGTGACCAGCGCCCTGATGCGTGCACTGGGCGACAGCAAGCGCCCGCTGTATTTCCTGCTGGTGGCCAGCGTGCTGAACATCGGGCTGGACCTTGCCTGCATCATCCTGTTCAACATGGGCGTGTTCGGCGCGGCTTTTGCCACCGTGTTCAGTCAGGCTGTGGCAGGCATCGGCAGCCTTATTTACATCATGCGCCACTACCCGGAACTGCGCTGGAATAAGGAAGAAGGGCGCATCAGCGCTCCGCACTGCGCAAAGCTTTGCGCCATGGGCCTCCCCATGGGTCTGCAGTGCAGTATTACTGCCATCGGCAGCGTGGTGCTGCAGGGCGCGGTGAACGGTCTGGGCAGCGATATCGTAGCCGCGCAGACCGCCGGCGGCAAGGCTGCGCAGTTCCTCAGCGTGCCGCTGGAGAGCATCGGCACCGCCATGACCACCTACACCAGCCAGAATATGGGCGCGAAGGATCTGGGCCGCGTGAACCGCGGCGTGAACACCGCACTGGGCATCGGCTGCGTGTACAGCGTGGCCTCCTTCCTCATCCTGCGCGTGCTGGACAAGCCCCTGATCGGCCTGTTTTTGGACGCAGGCGAGACCGCCATTATGGCCAATGCGCAGGACTTCATCTTCTGGAACAGTGTGTTCTACATCCCGCTGGCAGTGCTTATCATCTACCGCTACACCATTCAGGGTCTGGGACACTCCGGCCTTGCCATGTTTGCCGGTGTGGCTGAAATGATCGCCCGCGCCATGGTGGGCTTCTGGTTCGTGCCGCTGTGGGGCTACTTTGCCGCCTGCATCGCAAGCCCGGTGGCATGGCTCTTTGCCTGCTTCTTCCTGATCCCGGCCTATTTTGTGGTGTTCCGCAGACTGCAAAAGGAAAAGCAGCAGGAAGCCGCCGCAAAGGTGCAGTAAGGGTTCATAAAAAATGCTTTTTCTTTTCGCCCTTTCATGCTATAATAAAAATTAAATACGGCTTTTGCCGTAACAGGGCAGGGGTTATAAGTCTTTGAAAAGCTGGTTTGCTTAATGGCTTCCCCCCCAAGGGGTGAAGGCTAAGGGGACGGCTGTTTTCGGGATGAATAGCCGCACTGCCGGGGCAATGCCCGCAATTGCGGCGGGCGGGAAAATACAAAAAGAGAGGCGAATCGAGATGTTGGATATGATCAAATGCAGCACTGGCGGTGCGTACTATGCGCGCGGAGAGTGGGTGCCCGCAGATGGCAATGCACCCGCAGCACTGGCAGCAAAGGGCTTTGATGCCGCTGCCGTTGCCGCGGCTAAGACCGGTACCATGGCCTACAATATTATGCAGGCACACAACACCAGCGGCGATGCCGAGAACCTGAAGATCAAGTTTGATGCCATGGCAAGCCATGACATCACCTTTGTGGGCATCATCCAGACCGCCCGTGCTTCCGGGCTGGAAAAGTTTCCCATTCCTTATGTGCTTACCAACTGCCACAACAGCCTGTGCGCTGTGGGCGGCACCATCAACGAGGACGACCACCGCTTTGGCCTGTCCGCTGCCAAAAAGTACGGCGGTATCTTTGTGCCCCCGCACATGGCAGTCATCCACCAGTATATGCGCGAGCGCTTTGCCGGCTGCGGCAAAATGATCCTTGGCTCGGACTCCCACACACGCTACGGCGCACTGGGCACCATGGCTATCGGTGAAGGCGGCGGCGAACTGGCAAAGCAGCTGCTGGGCCGCACCTATGATGTTGCCCGCCCGGGCGTGGTGGCCATCTACCTGACCGGCAGTCTGCCGGCGGGCTGCGGCCCCCACGATGTAGCCATTGCCCTTGTGGGCAAGCTGTTCAAGAGCGGCTACGTCAAAAACAAGGTCATGGAGTTCGTGGGCCCCGGCATTGCCTCCCTGCGGCAGGATACCCGCAACGCCATTGATGCCATGACCACCGAGACCACCTGTCTGTCCTCCATCTGGGAGACCGACGAAGTCACTCAGCGTTTTCTGGCAGTGCATGGCCGTGCAGCAGACTATAAAAAGCTGACACCGGCTGACCTTGCCTACTACGATGGCGTGGTGGAGGTGGATCTTTCTGCCATCCGTCCCATGATCGCCCTGCCCATGCACCCCTCCAATGCCTTTACCATTGAGGAGCTGAACGCAAACCTGGAGGACATCCTCCACGCCTGCGAACAGGATGTGCAGAAGCTGATCGGCCGCAAGGACGTGCAGCTGGATCTGTGCAGCAAGATCGAAAACGGCAAGCTGCGTGTGGATCAGGGCGTCATTGCAGGCTGCGCAGGCGGTCTGTACGACAGCATCTACGAGGCTGCTTCCATCCTCAAGGGTCATACCGGCGGCTGCGGCGACTACGCCCTGAGCGTTTACCCCGGCAGCCAGCCCATCATGATGGAACTGGTGCGCACCGGCGTCATCGGCGAGTTGATGGCCAGCGGTGCTACCATCCGCACCGCCTTCTGCGGCCCCTGCTTCGGCGCAGGCGATGTGCCCGCCAACGGCGCACTGTCCATCCGTCACACCACCCGCAACTTCCCCAGCCGCGAGGGCTCCAAGCCCGGCAGCGGCCAGCTGGCCGGTGTGGCACTGATGGATGCCCGCAGCATTGCAGCCACCACCGCAAACGGCGGCATTCTGACCCCCGCCACCGACATTGATTATGATCCCACCGTGCCGGAGTACCAGTACGATGCTTCCAGCTACGACACCCGCGTGTATCAGGGCTTTGGCAAGGGCGATTACGATGCCCTGCTCAAATTTGGCCCCAACATCAAGGACTGGCCGGAGATCGCACCGCTGGGCGACAACCTGCTGCTGAAGGTGGCTTCTTATATCACAGACCCCGTCACCACCACCGATGAGCTGATCCCCTCCGGCGAGACGTCCTCTTACCGTTCCAATCCGCTGGGTCTGGCTGAGTTCACCCTCAGCCGCAAGGACCCGGAGTATGTGAGTCGCGCCAAGGCCGTGCAGGCCGAGGAAGCTGCCCGCCGCGCCGGTGCAGGGGACGCTGCCCTGCTGGCAAAGGTGAACGCCGTGCCCTGTCTCTTATACACATGCTGCGAACAGCTGAACTGGAACGATATCCAGATCGCTTCTACCATCTTTGCGGTCAAGCCCGGCGACGGCTCTGCCCGTGAGCAGGCCGCCAGCTGCCAGCGTGTGCTGGGTGCCGGTGCCAATATCGTTACCGAGTACGCTACTAAGCGTTACCGCTCCAACCTGATCAACTGGGGCATGCTGCCCCTGCAGCTGGCAGGTGCCACCCCCTTTGGTCTGGGGGACTATGTGCTCATCCCCAATGTGCGGGAAGTACTCAAGGGCGACCTGCAGAGCATCAAGGCCTACGTTCTGGGCGATACCGTCAAGGAGTTTGAGCTGTACATGGCTCCGCTCACCACCGACGAGCGCCAGATCCTGGCTGACGGTTGCCTGATCAATTTCTATAAGCACTAAGGAAGTAACCCGCTATGTCCTGTGACCTGCATATCCATTCCACCTGCTCCGACGGTGCTGTGCCCATCGAGCGGCTGGCGTCCATCGCCGCCCGCACCGGGCTGCACGCCATCGCCCTTTCGGACCACGACACCCTGCTCAGCGCTCAGTACGCCTATGCCCACACCGGGCAGGACGGGGTAGAGCTGATTCCCGCCGTGGAGCTGACCGGCTACGACTTTGAGCGGCAGCACCGGGTGCATCTGCTGTGCTACTACCCGGACGTGGACTGCCCGGCGCTGCGGGAGCACTGCGCCATCATGAAGGAGCGCCGCAACGCCTGCGCTTTGCAGAGCGCAAAGGAGCTGGAACAGCTGTACCCGCAGTTTACCACCGACCTTGCATGGGAGACCACAAAGGCAAGCGGGGTGCTGTTCAAAAGCGGGCTGATGCAGGCGCTGGAACTGCTGGGCCTGACCGATGGCAGCATCTACGGCGAGACCTACCACAAGCTGTTCGGGTGGAACCCCCGGGGCATCGTGCTGCACTCGCCGGAGTATCTGCCGGTGCGGCAGGTGCTGGCTACCGCCAAGGCAAGCGGCGGCGCGGTGGTGTTTGCCCACCCCACGGTGTATAAAAGTATGCCCCTGCTGCGGGAGCTGGCGGCAGAGGGCGCAGTGGACGGCATAGAAGTGTACCATCCCAGCAACAGCCCGGAGGACAGCGCCGAGTGCCTTGCCCTGTGCAAACAGTACGGCCTTGTGGCTACTGCGGGCACGGACTTCCATGGCCGCAACCACAAGCACCCCCACCCCATCGGCACCTGCACCGCACCAGACGAAGCCGCAGCGCAGCTGCGCGCCATCGCCGAAAAACGTAAAAGAGAGAGGACGTAAAGACTATGAGCAAGGAATTTTCCTTCCCGAACAAGGGTACCTGCTCCAAGCAGACCAACTTTGTGCTGAACGATGACCACACTATTTCTTCCATTGAGGTCGTCGGCGGCTGCAACGGCAACCTGAAGGGCATCTGCCAGCTGCTTACCGGCATGAAGGCAGAGGACGCCATTGCCCGTCTGGACGGCACGCTGTGCGGCTTCCGCAGCACCAGCTGCCCGGACCAGATCGCAAAGAACCTGAAAAAGGCTCTGGAACAGATGAACTAAAATCCACCGGAGAGCCGCTGCACAGAACCTTGTGTGGCGGCTCTTTTTGCGCAGGACGATTTTGAATGCCCGCCGCTATGCTCTGGGCATGAATAGCGGAAAATTATTTTGAATTAGAGCAATGCCGGACAGCCTGCGGGCTGCCCGGCATTGCTCTTTTGAGGGAGTGTTTTAAATGATTTTGCGCTGCGCTTTATGTCACAATTTGTACGCATTTCCAGCAAATGAGGGCGGATGTAAAAAATCTATACACCGGGCAAAGTTTGTTTGTTGTTCCGGTTCACTTTGCGGGGTATACTGTTGCCATAGAGAACAGCACCCCAAAAAGCCGGAGGGCGTGGATCATAAATCCGCTTATATCATCGGCTCCGGTCTGGCAGCCCTGACCGCTGCCTGCTATCTGGTGCGCGACGGCCAGATGAAGGGCGAGCACGTCCATGTGTTTGAAAAGAACGCACTGGCCGGCGGCGCCTGCGATGGCTACAAGTACGATATCGGCTATGTGATGCGCGGCGGCCGCGAGATGGATAACCACTTCGAAGTTATGTGGGATCTGCTGCACTCCATCCCGTCTCTGGAGACCGAGGGTGCCAGTGTGCTGGACGAGTACTACTGGCTGAACAAGGAGGATCCCAACTTTTCCTTGTGCCGTGCCACCGTCAACCGCGGCGAGGATGCTCACACCGATGGCAAATTCGGCCTGTCCGATAAGGGTGCCATGGAGATCATGAAGCTGTTCTTTACCCCGGACGAGCAGCTGCAGGATAAAAAGATCACCGATTTCTTCGATGACGAGGTGCTCAACACCAACTTCTGGATGTACTGGCGCACCATGTTCGCCTTCGAGAACTGGCACAGCGCTCTGGAGATGAAGCTGTACCTCAAGCGCTATATCCACCACATCGGCGGTCTGCCGGACTTTACCGCCCTGCGCTTTACCCGCTATAACCAGTACGAGTCCATCATCCTGCCCATGGTGCGCTATCTGGAAGGCTTTGGCGTGCAGTTCCACTACAACACCAAGGTCACGGATGTGAAGTTCGACATCCAGAAGGGCCGCAAGCTGGCAAGCTCTGTCACCGTGGAGCACGCGGGCGAGACTTCTAACATCGACCTGACCGAGAACGATCTGCTGTTCATCACCAACGGCGGCTGTGTGGAAAGCTGCACCGTGGGTGCACAGGATAAGGCCACCGGCTTTGACCCCACCATCCAGCCCGGCAACGGCTGGGATCTGTGGAAGAAGGTCGCCGCACAGGATCCCTCCTTCGGTCACCCGGAAAAGTTCTGCTCCGAGCCGGAGCTGAGCAACTGGGAGAGTGCCACCATCACCACGCTGGACGACAAGATCCCTCAGTATATCCGCAAGATCTGCAAGCGCGACCCCTTCAGCGGCCATACCGTCACCGGCGGCATCGTCACCGTCAAGGACTCCAGCTGGCTGCTCAGCTGGACGCTGAACCGTCAGCAGCAGTTCAAGGATCAGCCCAAGAACCAGCTGTGCGTCTGGGTGTACAGCCTGTTCAGCGATAAGCCCGGCGATTACGTCAAGAAGCCCATGCGCGACTGCACCGGCCGCGAGATCTGCATGGAGTGGCTGTACCACATCGGTGTGCCCGAGGATCAGATCGCGGAACTGGCAGAGCACAGCGCAAACACCGTGCCTGTGATGATGCCTTATATCGACGCCTTCTTCATGCCCCGTGCCATGGGCGACCGTCCCGATGTTGTGCCCGAGGGTGCTGTGAACTTCGCCTTCCTTGGTCAGTTTGCCGAGACCGCCCGCGATACCATCTTCACCACCGAGTACTCCATGCGCACCGGTATGGAGGCTGTGTATACCCTGCTGAACATTGACCGCGGCGTGCCTGAGGTCTGGGGCAGCACCTATGATGTGCGCGCCCTGATCGATGCCACCGTGAAGCTGCGCGACGGCAAGAAGATCACCGACATGGATCTGCCGCTGATCCCGCGTCTGGCTCTGAAGGAAGCTTTGAAGAAGATCGAGGGCACCGACCTTGAGAAGTTCCTCAAGGAGTATAACGCTATCTGATATTTCCCTCTCCTCCGATAGATCCGGCAACGGGTCAACACCCCCCTAAAAAAGACCTCTCCGCTGCTCTGCGACAGGGCACGGGAAGGTCTTTTTTGCATAGAATTTGTGTAAAAATGGTACAATATATGTTAAAATAAAGCGGAACGTGAAAATAATTTGTGCCAAAAGAATGATTTTGGCTTGTTTGCGGCGGCGTTCTGTGCTATGCTAGAGCTATTGAAAGGGCAGGAGGGAAGAGCCTGCCTCAAATGCGATACGCCAAAAATAAAAGGAGGTCGTTTTCCTGTGAAACAACTTATTTCCCGTCGCAGCTTTTTAAAGGCTGCTGGTGTGACCGCTGCCGCTGCATCCATGGCCATCGGTGCGCCTGCCGCATCGGCCTGCTGGTATGGTGACAAGTCTGACGTTACCATCCTGTACACCAACGATGTCCATACCTACATCGACAAGCAGAGCCCCAAGTTGACCTACGCCGCTATTGCCGACCTGAAGCAGAGCTATCAGAATGCCGGCAAGGATGTGCTGCTGGTGGATGCAGGCGACCATGTGCAGGGCACTGCCTACGGCTCCATGGACGAGGGTGCTTCCATCATCAAGCTGATGAACGCTGCCGGTTACGATGTCGCCACCCCCGGCAACCACGAGTTTGACTACGGCATGGACCGTGCCAAGGCCATCATGAAGGAAGCCGACTTCCCGTACCTGTCCTGCAACTGGGTAGACCTGCGCACTACGCTGCGGGTGCTGCCCTCCGTCAAGGTGTTTGTGCGCGGCGGCAGACGCATCGCCTTTGTGGGTGTGACCACCCCCGAGACCTTTACCAAGTCCACCCCGGCCTACTTTATGGATAAGGCACAGCGCAAGTACATCTACGATATTCAGGGCGGCGAGGACGGCAAAAAGCTCTACGATGCCGTGCAGAAGGCCATTGATAAGGCAAAGCTTCTGGCAGACGTGGTCATCGGTCTGGGTCATCTGGGCGTAGACCCCTCTTCCTCTCCGTGGACCAGTGAGGAAGTCATTGCCCACACCAGCGGCTTTGACGCCTTTATCGACGGCCACTCCCATACCGTAATGGAGAACAAGCAGGTGCAGGATGCTTCCGGCAAGGCTGTCACCCTGACCCAGACCGGTTCTTACTTTGCCAACGTTGGCGAGATGACCATCGCTGCGGACGGCACCATTACCACCAAACTCATCCCCACCCACGAAGGCATGGATGCAGGCATCGCTGCCATGCAGACTGGCTGGGTGAACACCGTGGACGATATGCTGGGCGAGAAGATCGCTGTGGGCGACAGTGATTTCTACGTCTCTGACCCCGCCACCGGCAAGCGCCGCATCCGCTCTGCCGAGACCAACCTCGGCGACTTTGTGGCTGACGGCATCTACACCTACTTCAACGAGGTGGAAAAGCTGCACTGTGATGTGGCCATCATGAACGGCGGCGGCATCCGCGCCGATGTGCCCGCAGGCGACTGGACCTTCAAGACCTGCAAGCAGGTCAGCCCCTTTGGCAACGTGGCCTGCCTGATGTCGGTCACCGGCAAGCAGATCCAGGACGCATTGGAGTTTGCAGCCCGCTTTGCAGGCGAGGACGGCAAGGAGAACGGCGGCTTCCTGCAGGTGGCCGGTGCTACCTACGAGATCCACACCGATATCCCCAACACTGTGCAGACCGACGAAAAGAATGTCTGGATCGGCAGCGCTACCGGAACTCCGCGCGTGCAGAATGTGAAGATCTATGATAAGGCTTCCGGTTCTTATCTGCCGCTGGACCCGAACAAGACCTATGCACTGGCTGGCATGAACTACACGCTGCGCAATCTGGGCGACGGCTTTGCCATGTTCGATGGCGCAGAGCTGATCAAGGACTATGTGTCTGAGGATTACCTTGTGATGTCCACCTATGCAATGACCTTTGGCGGCGTAGACGCTGAGGGTCTGCCGCATCTAGCGACAGCCAACAGCCCGCTGGCAGATTACCCGGGCTACCTGCTGAATTACGAAGATCCTTACGGCGCAGGCCGCATCAATATCCTGTAAAACCGCATAAAAAGGCGCACCGTCCGGCAGGGCGGTGCGCTGTTTTTGTATAACGAAATAGAACGAAAAAAGCCATCCGATATAAACCGGATGGCTTCTGGTTGACCGATGGAGAGAATAAT
>OJPV01001053.1_pt1 | contig 10861 bp, 9 predicted proteins | sample 1598581 | NCBI WGS metagenome assembly OJPV01 (sample SAMN03922501, study PRJEB24848) | human gut metagenome | isolation source: stool sample | host: Homo sapiens | place: Germany | collected 2011-11
GAGATCATGCCTAGTCTCGTGGGCTCGGAGATGTGTATAAGAGACAGGTGCATCGGATGCGGAGAAATGAAGAGCAAAAAAGAAATGATCCGCGTTTTAAAGACAGCCGACGATACGATCGAGATTGACGCGACAGGCCGTAGGAATGGACGCGGCGCCTACCTCTGTCCTTCGATGGACTGCTGGAAAAAGGCGGTAAAGAGCAAAGGACTGGAGCGGTCGCTCAAGATGGCGATTCCGAAGGAAGTCTATGAGGCGCTGGAAAAGGAGATGGAGCAGTTTGGAGAATCGTAAAAAGGTGCTGAATCTTCTGGGACTGGCGACGCGCGCCGGTAAGACGGCAAGCGGCGAGTTCATGACCGAGAAAGCGATCAAGAGTGGAAAAGCGTATCTGGTGATCGTGTCAGAAGAAGCGTCGGATAATACAAAAAAGATGTTTGAAAATTCATGTGCATACTACAAGGTTCCCGTGTACCAGTTCGGCATGAAAGAAGAGCTGGGACACGCGATGGGAAAAGAGATGAGAGCGTCTCTGGCCGTTTTGGATTCCGGTTTTGCAAAGGCGTTAAGAGAGAAGTTAGATGATTAACGCTTTTCTGGGCGGGCTCTTTTAGGAGCTTATGCAGAACGGGAAGGCAGTGCCGGAACGGAGGTAGCAAAACATGAGAGTTAATGAGTTGTCAAAACAGATTGGCAAATCAAATAAAGAAGTTTTAGAGATACTGCAGAAAAATCATTTTGACGTAAAAAGCCATTCTTCCAAGGTGACGGAGGAACAGGCAGAAGCAGTCAGACGCTTCCTTGCAGGAGCAAAGAGACAGACGACAGCGTCAAAGACAGATACAGGAAAGGCGGAAACAAATCGAGTGGAAGATATAAAGAAAGAGCCGTTAGAGGCAGAGAAGAAAGAGGCGGAGAAGACAACTGAGCCGCCGAAAAAGCGGATTGCAGCGGTTTATCGTCCGCAGAACAGCGTACAGAGAGGAAGCCGTCCGGCAGGCAAGGCCAATACAGGAAACGCAGCCAAGACCGGCGCACCGGCAGGCCGTCCGGCAGCAGCAAGTGCAGAGCAGACCGCAGAGCCGGCTAAGAGCGCAGCTCCAGCGGAGAACCGTGATGGACAGAGAAGCGGCTATCAGGGAAACCGCGACGGACAGAGAAGCGGCTATCAGGGAAACCGTGACGGACAGAGAAGCGGCGGCTATCAGGGAAACCGTGACGGACAGAGAAGCGGCGGCTATCAGGGCGGCCGTGATGGTCAGAGAGGCGGACGCGATGGACGCGGCGGTTTAAATATTCCGAAGCCATCCTTCGACAGCCCGGTTGTACAGAAACCGCAGAACAACAAGCAGAATAAGAATAATTACAAGAACGATAAATATAGCAAGATCGACCATGAGGAAGAGATGCACTCCAAGGGAAGAGGCGGAAAGAACGTAAAGAGCGCTGTTCAGCCGCCGCAGAAGAAGGAGGCAAAGGTTGAGGAGATCAAGACAATCACGATCCCGGAGGTAATCACCATCAAGGATCTTGCAGACAAGATGAAACTTCAGCCGTCTGTGATTGTAAAGAAGCTCTTTTTACAGGGCAAGGTTGTTACCATCAATCAGGAAGTAGATTACGAGCAGGCAGAAGAGATCGCGATGGAGTTTGACGTACTCTGTGAGAAAGAGGTCAAGGTTGACGTCATCGAGGAACTTCTGAAAGAGGAAGAAGAGGATGAGAAGGACATGGTAACCCGTCCGCCGGTTGTATGCGTTATGGGTCATGTCGATCATGGTAAAACCTCCCTTCTGGATGCAATCCGCCAGACCAATGTAACTGCAAAAGAGGCAGGCGGTATCACCCAGCACATCGGTGCGTACATGGTAGAGATCAACGGACAGAAGATCACATTCCTCGATACGCCGGGACATGAGGCATTTACCGCAATGCGTATGCGTGGTGCAAAATCCACTGATATTGCAATCCTCGTTGTTGCAGCAGATGACGGTGTTATGCCGCAGACCATCGAGGCGATCAACCATGCGAAGGCAGCAGGTGTTGAGATCATCGTAGCGATCAACAAGATCGATAAGCCGAGTGCCAATATCGAGAAGGTAAAACAGGAGCTTATCGAGTATGAACTGGTTCCGGAGGACTGGGGCGGCAGCACCATCTTCGTTCCGGTATCTGCACATACCAAGGAAGGTATCAAGGAACTGCTTGAGATGATCCTTCTGACCGCAGAGGTCAAAGAGTTAAAGGCAAACCCGAACCGTAATGCGAGAGGTCTTGTCATCGAGGCGGAGCTGGATAAGGGTAAAGGTCCGGTTGCGACCGTCCTGGTACAGAAAGGTACCCTGCATGTCGGTGATCCGATCGCGGCAGGTGCCTGCTACGGCCGTGTCCGTGCGATGATGGACGATAAAGGACGCCGCGTCAAAGAGGCTGGTCCGTCCACTCCGGTCGAGATTCTGGGTCTTAATGACGTGCCGAACGCCGGAGAGGTATTTGTACAGCCGGAGAACGAGAAAGAGGCAAGAAGCTTTGCAGAAACCTTTATCTCTGAGAGCAAGAATAAGTTAATTGAAGATACAAAGATGAAGCTTTCCCTGGACGATCTGTTCTCCCAGATCAAGGCAGGAAATGTAAAGGAACTTCCACTGATCGTCAAGGCAGACGTACAGGGTTCTGTCGAGGCAGTAAAGCAGAGCCTGATGAAGCTGTCCAACGAGGAAGTCGTAGTCAAGGTCATCCACGGCGGTGTTGGTGCGATCAACGAGTCCGACGTCAGTCTGGCAGCCGCATCCAACGCGATCATTATTGGTTTCAATGTGCGCCCGGACGCAACCGCGAAGTCCATCGCAGAGCGTGAGAAAGTAGACGTTCGTCTCTACCGCGTCATCTATCAGGCAATTGAGGATGTCGAGGCAGCGATGAAGGGTATGCTTGACCCGATCTACGAGGAGCAGGTAATCGGTCACGCCGTTGTACGTCAGACCTTCAAGGCTTCTGGCGTTGGTACTATCGCTGGTTCCTACGTCCTGGATGGTAAATTCCAGAGAGGCTGCAAGGCACGTATTACCCGTGACGGCGAGCAGATCTTCGATGGTCCGCTGGCATCCTTAAAGCGTTTCAAGGACGACGTGAAGGAAGTTGCTTCCGGATACGAGTGCGGTCTTGTATTTGAGAAGTTCAACGATCTGCAGGAAGACGATATGATCGAAGCATATGCGATGGTAGAGGTTCCGCGCTAGAAAGGCAGAGGGATTCATGCGTAAAAATAGCATTAAAAATACAAGAATTAACAGTGAAGTACAGAGAGAGCTGAGTTCCATCATCAGCCGTGAGCTGAAAGATCCGCGGATTCATCCGATGACAACGGTTGTCTCCGTGGAGGTAACTCCGGATCTCAAGTACTGCAAGGCGTATATCAGCGTGTTAGGCAACGAGGAAGCGGCGAAGGATACGATCCAGGGACTGAAAAGTGCTGTCGGATTTGTCCGCACCCAGCTTGCAAAACGCATTAATTTACGGAATACGCCGGAAATTACATTTATTCTCGATCAGTCGATTGAGTACGGTGTACACATGACCCGCCTGATCGATGAAGTAACTGAAAACCTCAGAGACTCAGAATCGGGAGATGAGGAAGAAAATGAGTAAAAATATCTTAGAGGCGTCACTGGAAGGGGCGGAGCACATCGTACTGCTTGGTCACATCCATCCGGACGGGGACTGTATCGGAACGACTCTGGGACTGCTTAACTATCTGCGGGAGAATTACCCGCAGATAGAGGCAGAACTGTTTCTCGATCATCCGGCTGCTAAATTTTCTTATATGAATGATTTTGAGAAAATTCAGACCGAGATTGTGCCGGAGAAGCAGTTTGATCTGTGCATTACGCTGGATGCCAGCGACAAAGAGCGTCTGGGCGGCTACGCGGTCTATTTTGACAGCGCCGCCAAGACACTCTGTATCGATCATCACAGAACCAATACAGGATTTGCAGAACAAAATTACATCGTTCCGGACGCAAGCTCCTGCAGCGAAGTGTTATACACGCTTCTTGATGAGGCAAAGATCAGCAGGGAGGCGGCAGAGTGTCTCTATACCGGAATTGTGCATGACACAGGTGTATTTAAGTACAATTCAACGACCCGGAAAACGATGGAAATCGCGGGCACGCTGATGGAAAAAGGCGTGAACGCGGCGAAGATCATCGACGACAGCTTTTACCGCAAGACCTACGCACAGAACCAGATTCTCGGAAAAGCGCTGCTTAGCAGTACACGGATTCTGGATGGAAGATGTATTTTCAGTGTGGTTTCCCAGAAAGAAATGGAGTTTTACGGTGTCGATACGAACGATCTGGATGGCATTATCGATCAGCTCCGGATTACCGAAGGAGTGGAATGTGCCATTTTCATCTATGAAAAGGCGTTCAACGAGTACAAGGTCAGCCTTCGTTCCAACGACTATGTCGATGTGAGCAAGGTGGCGGCGTATTTCGGCGGCGGCGGACACATCCACGCGGCGGGCTGCACGATGCAGGGACATCCGAGGGATGTGATCAACAACCTGACGGGACATATTGAGAAACAGATGGATGCCCGTAGGGAGGAATAGGAGGTTCTGTTGCTGATTGCGCTGCCTGCTTTCAGGTGCACAGCGCATGGACGGTAATAGTTCTGATTTTTTAGGAGATTTTATGTTTCACGGTGTGATAAACATTTATAAAGAACCGGGGTTTACGTCCCACGATGTGGTGGCGAAGCTCCGGGGCATTTTGAGACAGAAAAAGATCGGTCATACGGGTACGCTCGATCCGGCAGCGGAGGGCGTACTCCCTGTATGTCTGGGGAAGGGCACGAAGCTGTGTGACCTTTTGACGGATAAGAGGAAGACGTATCAGGCAGTTCTTTTGCTGGGAACCGAAACCGATACGCAGGATATGACAGGAACGATTCTTTCGGAGAAACCGACGGAACAGCTGACAGAACCGGCAGTCCGCGGGGCGGCGGAGAGCTTTGTTGGTCCGTATATGCAGGTACCGCCGATGTATTCGGCGCTCAAGGTCAACGGAAAGAAGCTCTATGAGCTGGCGAGAGCCGGAAAAGAGGTAGAGCGGGCAGCGCGTCCGGTGGAAATCTATGATCTTCAGATAGATGCGGTGGAACTGCCGCGTGTGACGATGACCGTGACCTGTTCCAAGGGAACCTACATCCGTACCCTGTGCCATGACATCGGTGAAAAGCTGGGATGCGGCGGCTGTATGGAAAAACTGATCCGCACCCGCGTCGATCGATTTGCGATCGGGGACAGCCTGCGCCTGTCCGAGGTGGAAGCGCTGGCGAAAGCCGGTCAGATCGAGGATAGGATCGTGCCGGTGGATGGAATGTTTGAGGACTGCCCGGCGTATGTGTCGGAGAGCGAAGTTCTGGATAAGCTTCTGCAGAATGGAAATCCATTCCCGAAGGGGCTGGGACCGAGAGACGGCTGCTTAGTGCAGATCGGAAGCAGTTTGGCTGAACACCAGGTTTCTGCGGATGGAAACTCAGAGATGGTACTTCCGGATTCTGGAATCATCCGCGTCTATGACAGCGCAAACCAGTTTATCGGTCTCTATGCCTATCAGCCGGAGAAGAAACAATGGAAACCACGTAAGATCTTTCTGGGAGGAGAGTAAGATGCAGTATTTTGCCGGAACCAGAGAATTTCAGATAAAAGAGCCGACTGCGGTCACGATCGGTAAGTTTGACGGCCTTCACAGAGGGCATCAGAAGCTGCTGCGGGAAGTGATGCGGTATCGGGAAAAAGGATATAAACCAGCGGTGTTTACCTTTGAGACGGCACCGGGAACCTTGATCCGGGGAAAGTTGCAGACGATGATCACGACCAACGAGGAGCGCGAGGAGAACCTGCGCGAGGCGGGGGTGGAGTATCTGGTGGAATATCCGTTCAACCAGGAAGTCGCACATATGGACCCGGAACAGTTTGTTGCCGAGATTCTGGTCGGCAAGATGGGCGCAAAGGCGATCGTGTCCGGGCCGGACTGCCATTTTGGCTACCAGCGGAAGGGCGATGCTGAACTGCTTCGGAAACTGGCACCGAAATATGGATATGAGGTATCGATCGTTGAAAAGGCGATGGACGGCGATCGCGAGATCAGCAGCACCTATATCCGGGAAGAGCTGGCGAAGGGAAATATCCGCAAGGCGAATGAACTGTTGGGATACGAGTACCGGATCAGCGGACAGGTGGTACACGGGGAGCATTTAGGTTCCACCCTAGGTTTTCCGACGGCGAATATCCTGCCGGGAATCCAGAAACATCTTCCGGCGTTCGGGGTATATCTCTCCCGGACGGTGATTGAGGGTGCTTCTTATGGAAGTATCACGAATATTGGAAAAAAACCGACGATTGCCGGAGAACGACCAGCGGGGGCGGAGACATATATCTATGATCTGGATGAAAACCTGTATGGGAAAAAGATAGAGGTTCATTTTTTAGATTTTATGCGGCCGGAGATGAAATTTTCCGGGGTGGATGAGTTGAAGATGCAGGTTTTGAAGGATAAAGAGACCGGGAGAAAAATGCACGGAGCGGAACGATGAGAGTTCAGCTTCGTGCATTTTTTAAATATGATTCAGGTAGGCAGCTGCTTCCTCTGCCGCCAAATGGATATATTCATTCATTGGTAAATTCTGTGTTCCTACTAAAATATGGCGGCAATAGGAGCTTCCACTGACAGGAATCAGGATTTTCTGGGCGCGGCTTTGTCCGATGGCGGCTGCCATGGCGGGGGTGATTTCTCCTAAGAGGGAGTCTGCAATGACGATGCCGATTGGTCCGATGATTAGGTCGGCATCGCGGCAGGCGACGAGAACGGGGTTTTCTCCGGTGGCGCCCATGGCAGCTCCGGCTTTCATCATCGCGGCAGTGGCAGTGGTGTTGGCACCGAGCGCGAGAAGCGGCTGTCCGGGACAGAGTTTATGGATTTCTTCTACGAGGGCGCGCCCCATGCGTCCGCCCTGACCGTCGATGATAACAACTTTTTTCATAATGGATAACCCCTTTCCTTTTCGTAGGATTTTCGTAGGACAAGATAATAAAAAAGAATGTGCCTTGGCACATTCTCGCGCAGGAACGAAAATAAGAGGGTCTAAATCTGTCTTTTTGACAAAATAAACACCCCAGTATATCTTTCCTATAATATCATAGAAGATCAAATTTGAAAAGCGAAAAAGATCGATTTTTGTAAAATTTTTTGTTTACAAATAAAGCGCTTTCTATTATAATGCTGATAATGGCTAACTGGGGTCTGGCAGAGCTGCGATTGGCGGAGGCTGTCAGGATGACGGAAGATCAGACAGACGCGCGTGAAGGCACCGCGGAGGTGCTTGATTTTTAGTTGATCCGGGAGGCCGCTTTTTTAAAGCCAAAAAACAGCAGACAATGAGAGGGAGAAAACATGAGGAGAAATGACATTCACAAAGTATTGATTATCGGTTCCGGTCCAATCATTATCGGACAGGCGTGTGAGTTCGATTATTCGGGAACACAGGCGTGCAAGGCACTGAGAAAACTCGGCTATGAGATTGTGCTGGTCAATTCCAATCCGGCTACGATTATGACGGATCCGGAGACAGCAGATGTGACTTATATTGAGCCGCTGAACGTAGACCGTCTGACTCAGATCATTGAAAAAGAGCGCCCGGATGCGCTGCTCCCGAACCTGGGTGGACAGTCCGGACTGAACCTCTGCTCCGAATTGGCAGCAGCAGGTGTTCTGGATAAATATGATGTTAAAGTAATCGGCGTTCAGGTTGATGCTATCGAGCGTGGTGAGGACCGTATCGAGTTTAAGCATACAATGGAAAGCCTGGGCATCGAGATGGCTAGAAGTGAGGTTGCCTACAGCGTTGAGGATGCACTGGCAATCGCAGATAAACTGGGTTATCCGGTTGTTCTTCGTCCGGCTTACACCATGGGCGGCGAAGGCGGCGGTCTTGTATATAACGTAGAAGAACTGAAGACCGTGTGTGCAAGAGGCCTGCAGGCCAGCATGGTTGGTCAGGTTCTGGTAGAGGAGTCTATCCTTGGATGGGAAGAGCTTGAGCTGGAAGTTGTCCGCGATGCGAAGAACAACATGATCACTGTCTGCTTTATTGAAAATATTGATCCGCTGGGCGTACACACCGGAGATTCCTTCTGTTCTGCTCCGATGTTAACCATTTCGGAAGAAGTGCAGAAACGTCTGCAGGAGAAATCCTACAAGATCGTAGAAGCAATCCAGGTAATCGGCGGTACCAACGTACAGTGGGCACACGATCCGAAGACAGACCGTGATATTGTTATCGAGATCAACCCGAGAACCTCCCGTTCGTCCGCACTGGCATCCAAGGCAACTGGTTTCCCGATTGCACTGGTATCAGCGATGCTGGCAACCGGTATGACTCTGGATGAGATTCCATGCGGCAAGAGCGGCACTCTGGATCAGTATGTTCCGTCCGGCGACTATATTGTTATCAAGTTTGCACGCTGGGCATTTGAGAAGTTCAAAGGCGCAGAGGACAAGCTGGGAACCCAGATGAAGGCAGTCGGCGAGGTTATGAGTATCGGAAAGACCTACAAAGAGGCATTCCAGAAGGCGATCCGAAGCCTGGAGAGAGGCCGCTACGGTCTTGGTCATGCGAAAGACTTCGATAAGAAGACAAAAAAAGAACTGCTTGCGATGCTGCATGTTCCGAGCAGCGAACGTCAGTTTATTATGTACGAGGCACTTCGTAAGGGCGCTACCGTAGACGAGCTGTTCGAATTAACCAAGATTAAACATTACTTCATCCAGCAGATGAAAGAACTGGTAGAAGAGGAAGAAAGCCTGATGCAGTATAAGGGCGAGGTTCCGCCGGTTGAGGTTCTCCGCCAGGCGAAGCTGGACGGTTTTGCAGATAAATATTTAAGCGAGCTGTTAGGCGTTACTGAGGAAGAGATCCGCGATGCAAGAACCAAAGAGGGTATCGTAGAAGGCTGGGAGGGCGTACACGTAAGTGGCACACCGGATTCCGCATACTACTTCTCCAGCTACCATATCAAGGATCAGAGTCCGTGCAGCGACAACAAGAAGATCATGATTCTGGGCGGCGGTCCGAACCGTATCGGTCAGGGTATTGAGTTTGACTACTGCTGCGTACATGCAGCTATCGCCCTGAAAGAGCTTGGATTTGAGACAATTATCGTTAACTGCAACCCAGAGACCGTATCTACAGACTATGATACCTCCGATAAACTGTATTTCGAGCCGCTGACTCTGGAAGATGTATTAAGCATCTATCACAAGGAGAAACCGCTGGGAGTTATCGCACAGTTTGGTGGCCAGACACCGCTGAACCTGGCAGCAGACCTGAAGAAATATGGTGTCAACATTCTGGGTACAACTCCGGAAACCATCGACATGGCAGAGGATCGTGACCTGTTCCGTGCGATGATGGATAAACTGCAGATTCCGATGCCGGAGTCAGGCATGGCAGTTACTGTAGAAGATGCATTGGAGATTGCTAATAAGATCGGTTACCCGGTTATGGTTCGTCCGTCCTATGTACTTGGCGGCCGCGGCATGGAGGTTGTTCATGACGATGAAGCGATGACCTTCTATATGAGAGCAGCTGTCGGCGTAACTCCGGACCGTCCGATCCTGATTGACCGTTTCCTGCATCATGCAACCGAGTGTGAAGCAGATGCGATCAGCGATGGCGAGAACGTATTTGTTCCGGCAGTTATGGAGCACATCGAGCTGGCAGGTATCCATTCCGGAGACTCCGCTTGTATCCTTCCGTCCAGAAATCTGACCAAGGATCAGGTAGAGACAATCCGCGATTACACAAGCCGTATCGCAAAAGAGATGCACGTAGTAGGTCTGATGAACATGCAGTATGCAATCGAGGACGGCGAAGTATACGTGCTGGAGGCAAACCCGAGAGCATCCCGTACCGTGCCGCTGGTATCTAAAGTATGCAACATCAAGATGGTAAAACTGGCAACGGATATCATGACTTCTTACTTAACAGGCCGTCCGTCACCGGTTCCGGCACTGAAAGAGAAGAAGATTCCGCACTACGGTGTTAAGATGCCGGTATTCCCGTTCAAGATGTTCCCGGAGGTTGACCCGGTACTTGGACCGGAGATGCGTTCCACCGGTGAGGTTCTTGGTATGTCCACCAGCGTTGGTGAGGCTATCTACAAGGCACAGGAAGCAACCCAGACACGTCTTCCTTCTTCCGGAACTGTCCTCCTGAGTGTCAATGACAAGGATAAGATAGAGCTTATCGAGGTTGCAAGAGGCTTCTACGAGTGCGGCTTTACCCTGATGGGTACAGGCAGAACCTGTGATGTGATGGTAGCAGCAGGACTTCCGGCTGAGAAGGTATGCAAGATCAACGAAGGCCGTCCGAACATTTTAGATAAGATTACCAACGGAGAAGTGGCAATCATTATCAATACCCCGAACGATAAGAAGGGCAGAGGCGATGACAGCTACATCCGTAAGGCAGCTGTAAAGGCGAAGATTCCGTACTTCACCAACATGGCAGCAGCAAAGGCTACCGTACAGGCTCTGAGAAGTATCAAGAAGAACGGACATCTGGAGGTTAAGTCCCTGCAGGAGTTCCATAGCGAGATTCAGTAAATAAAAATAAAAGGGTAAAATCCATTGTTACAGAGTCGTTTCAGTGGATTTTACCGTGACAGTGAATTAATTGAGCTGTTATAGAAAAGAGCGTCTGCCCGGCTGTGAATGCGGGGCTGGCGCTCTTTTAACAACACTTGCAGATAGGAATTTCCTGAACTGAAAATTCCGTATGATATCATATCGATAGC
>OJPV01001054.1_pt1 | contig 10829 bp, 3 predicted proteins | sample 1598581 | NCBI WGS metagenome assembly OJPV01 (sample SAMN03922501, study PRJEB24848) | human gut metagenome | isolation source: stool sample | host: Homo sapiens | place: Germany | collected 2011-11
TTGATCTTTTAAAGCAGCTCAAGGAAACCGAAAACATCGGCATTCTGCTGATTACTCATGATTTGGCTGTGGTAGCACAGGTCGCTGACAGAGTGGGGCTGATGTATGCCGGTGAGTTAGTGGAAGAGGCATCGGCGCGTGAGTTCTTCTCCAAACCATTGCACCCTTATGCGCGCAACCTGTTAAAGGCACTGCCTGAAGGAAAGCAAAAGAGCCAGATGCTTGAAGCGATTCCGGGCATGGTTCCTCGCCTGAACCGAGAGTTCCACGGGTGCCGATTTGCCGAACGCTGCAAAAAGGCGCGCCCGGAATGCTCTGAGCATAAAGTTGCCTTACAGGAGATTGGCGGACGAAAAGTTCGCTGTCTGTTCCCTGAAAATGATCCGGTTGAGCTTCCGCGAAGTGACGTGGTTGTCGAAAGGGAGCAGAAGAATGTGCCTCGTATTTTGGAAGTCAAAGATTACAGCGTTTGGTTCCCGATTCGCGGCGGATTTCTGCATCCGACGGAGTACGCCAAAGCCGTCAACAATGTTTCCTTTGATGTGCTCAGAGGATTGACCACAGCGCTGATCGGAGAAAGCGGCAGCGGCAAAACCACCGTTGCCCGAGGCATTCTCCAGCTTCTGCGACAGCAGGCAAAAATCACGGGTTCTGCGCTCTTAAATGGAAAGGACTTAGGCAGCTTGAACGGTCCCGAACTTCGACAAGCCCGCGTCGATATGCAGGTTATTTTCCAAGACCCGTTCTCCAGTTTGAATCCAAGAATGCGCGTTAAGGAAATTCTGCTTGAGGGCCTGGAAAGTCTGCATCCTGATATTCCTGCAAGTGAAGCGCTCGGCAGAATTGAAGGTGTCATCGGTCTTTGCGGACTTCGTTCCGATTCATTGAATCGGTATCCGCATGAGTTCTCGGGCGGTCAAAGACAGCGCTTGGCGATTGCTCGTGCGTTGGTGGTTGAACCCAAACTTCTGATTTGTGACGAACCGACTTCGGCTTTGGATGTTTCGGTGCAGGCTCAAATCCTGAACCTTCTGAACGAAATCCAAAGAAGCCGCGATATCTCGTACTTGTTCATCACTCATAACTTCGGTGTTGTGCGTTATCTCGCTGACGAAGTTATTGTGATGAAGTCCGGAGAAGTGGTAGAGGCGGGATCGGCGGAAGAAATCCTTAATCGTCCGAAAGATCCTTACACCTGCCGTTTGCTGGAAGCAGTTCCAAATTTCGACTCCTTGAAGTAACGATCAAGAAGTTCGTACAAGGTCGACAGAGGCGCCTAGATACGGAGAGAAGTTCTAGGCGCTGTTAGCGAGATTCAGCGAAAGACGAAATAAAAATTCAGAGGGGACTTTTATCTTTTAAGGAAGGATTTAAAGAAGGCCTTGCTGGTTGATCAGAGAGTTCTGGCTGTCAAAGAAAACCTCTATTTTGAGGATTGAGCAGAAATTGAACAAGATTGAACAAGTATTGTGAGTCGGCCTAGCTTGAGAGGGAGCCACTTCATCTTTTATTTCGAAAATGACAGCAGTTTTTTCAGCGAAATTTCGCTAAAGATAAAATAAAAATTTAGAGGGGATTTTTATCTCTAAACGATCGGATTAAACAGACTTTTCCTACTGGGGCTAAGCGTTCTTGATGTCAAATAAAGTACCTATTTTTTGGAATTGAGTAGAAATTGAACAAGAATCGCGCAAAGATTGAGCAACTATTGAACAAGTATCGTGCATAGGCCGAGCTTGAGAACGAATTTCTCTTTTCAATCCGGAAAGAGTAACCGAGCGTTTTCCGTGATGTCTCGCTGGGTGGCTGCGATGTCTATAAAAACGTCTCCTAAGCGATCTTGATCAGATATGATCTGGATTCCGTTGTTTTGACACAAATCTAAGTAGACCGCCAGCGCCGTTCTTTTGTTGCCGTCCTGGAAGAAGTGACCTTTGAGGAGGCTGACAACGATGCTGGTTATCTGCTCTGAGACGGTGCCGTAATAGGAATAGCTGGACAGACATCCGCCGACTCGCTGTCTTCCTTCTTCTGAGCAGCGATTACCGGAGAGAGCCTCATTGATCAAGACAACCGCATCAATATCTAATGGCGTACTCATTTGTCTTTTAGATAATCAAAAGTCTTTTTGAAGGTGCTTAGATTTTCTTTAAAGCGCTTGAGCATCTGCTCTTTAGTATTTGGACGGAGCTCTTGTTTTTGAGAACCTGATTTCTTATCTGTCATGGTGTAGAAAGAGAAGAGCCGTTTAGATTTGATTAACCGGCTCGGCTTCTTCTCTCAAGGAGAACTAAAAATTAACCTTGTTCGCTGAAGCGCTCTTTAAGCCGCTGAGGCAGTCCTCCGCTGCGTTGCGTGACGGTCTTTAAAGACATGCCCAGAACATCCTTAGCCCCGAAAATCTGGCACGTTTTTTCCGAACGAGTAATGCCGGTATAAAGAAGTTCGCGCGTGCATAACGAGGCAGCATCACTTCCGGCGCTCAGCGTCGGCAGGAAGATGGCGACATCACGGAAGCCGGAACCCTGCGATTGGTGAATAGTGATGGCAAAGGCAGTGTCATATTTTGGCAGCAGCTGAGCCGGAACGATTTTCTTCAGATCACCGATGAATGCATACCACGTCGGTTTGTCGGAATCAGCTGTCTTCAAGCCGAAAATAATAGCCACGTCGCCGTTGGCAACACCGAGACCGGAGTCGTTTTGACGAACAATGATGACCTTGCCGTTGTACATGTCATCGGCGGATGGGACTTTAAATGCCGATTTAACAAAATCTTCGCAAAAGTCATTGACGGCGGTGACGCCTGTGGGACCTTCACGCTGTGCGCATAAGGGCCGGAAGGTACTCAACTCGTTCCAAACCTCTTCAAGAGCTTGTTGTACATCACTAGGAAGGTTTTCGAAGCTGGCTGATCTGGGATCTACTTCGTTTTTATCATTCGAAGTTAAAGTCAGGTTTAAGTTTTGGACTGCTTTGCAGTAGGTATCGAGTTTTTCTTCTAACCAATTCTGAGCCCGCAGAGGAAGATTTCTTCCTGCAGATTTGAAAAACACGCCGGTATCCTTAAATCCTTCGAAGGGACGATCGTCCGTATATTCAACTTGCGAAATAAAGCTGGAAAGGTCGGGATCTTTCTTTTCTTCGAGCGCGAGCATGCACTGAGCTAACCTGCCGATAGCGGATTTGTCATTGAAGCGAATGCTCTCTTTTAATTCAACGATGTGCCCTTTTAAAACTCCTGAATTATCAGAGATATCCGCAAATACCGAACCCGGCCCGACGGCTGCCAGCTGATGCTTGTCGCCTAAGAACACTGTTTGAGTTCTGGCCGGGTCAATTGCTCTGACAAGCTTCAAAGCCAAGGCCGAGTCAATCATTGAACTCTCATCCACGATTAGCAAATCTGCTTCAATCGGATTATCCGCAGACGGCCGTTTTCCGTTGGATAAATCCGTAACCAGTAATTTATGGATCGTTAAAGAGGTCAGCCTGTCTTCGGCAAGAGCTTTGCGAACCTCGGGATAGTAAGGAGCAGAGGTTGGACCAGCATCCGCCTGATTTTTTACGGATTCAAGGAGGCGGCTTGTGGCTTTCCCGGTTGGTGCGCACATTTGAATGATGCCCTTCGGATGAATCTTCAAAAAGGCTTCGATGAACTTCACAACGGTAGTTGTTTTGCCGGTACCGGGACCGCCGCAAATGACGGAGAATTTTTCCGAAACCGCAAGTTCGGCTGCTTTCAGCTGTAGGGGATTTAAAGAGTAGGCTTTCTTGTCGCCCTTTTCTCGTGCATTCTTTAACGTCTGTTCTAGCTGTCCCAAGGCCTCTTTTACCTCGTTGACTTCGCTGGCGCTTGCAGAGCACATACCGTGAATTCCCGCAGCCAAACGGCTTTCAGAGCAAAAGTTGCGGCGGGAATAAATTCTCAGCTTTTTCGGTTCGCTTACGTCAAGAATAAAGGGCGTCGGAGCGACAGAAAGGTTGTTGGGTTCATCAGCAATTTTGCTGCTGCCGTCTGTTAGCAGCTCTGCTTCCCTAAGCAGCTCCACGTATCCTTTATTTTGCGGCGTTGCATCAAGCTCGACACATAAACCTCCGAGGTGTTCTGCTTGTCCGAGATGCAGCATGAAAAACGCCAGCGCATTTCGCTGCTCTGCCGTCACAGTTTTTCCTCGACGAGCTAAAAGATCAAGCAGAATGGTGCCGAGGTTTTCAAATGAATTTTGGTTTTGCGAAATCATTTCACGCAGCTCCTTTAGCACGAGATTCCAGGAGTTCACGACTAAATCCGTTTTTCAGGAAGTCGTCTAAACATTCGATAAGGCCATCTTTGGGACGCTCAAAGTATGTTCCGCGCCCTTCTTTGTTGATACCGCGTAAAAAGCAGTAAATCGCGCCTCCGATGACTTTATAACCCTCACCTTCAGGCAGATTTAAACGAACCTCGAGCATTCGTTTGAGCGCAACCAGGTAAAGCGTCAACTGGAGCTCATAGTGATTGTTTTTCATCAAGGCGTCTACGGCTTCTGGCGTGTACAGCTCGGGAGCATTATTGCGGTAATCAATTTTGTTCGTCTTCCAGTCGATGACCCAATATTTGCCGTCTGCGGCAAATGCTAAGTCGATGGAGCCCGTGAGGTATCCGCGCATATCGAGTTCCGATAAATGGAAGTCTTTATAACGAGAATCAAAGGCTGTTAGTGTTTCAGCCAAAAGACTCGCCGTCAGACGTTCTCTGCCCTTTATCGGAGCTCCGACGGAAAGCATGAATTTCAATTCCGGACGGCAATCTTTAAGATTTTTAAAAAGCTGAGCGAGGTGGAAGCCCGGCGCGGAGGGCAGAATCTTTGCTTCGAATAAATTTTCGAAGAACTCTTCCGTTTTAGTCTCGATTTCGGCCTTTCGTTCTTCAGTTTCTGGGGCGACATAACCCTTAAAACGATCATCTAAAAATTTGTAGACTCTGAGCTTCCAATTATGAAAATTTTTGTCGAAGATCTTTTCCAATAATTCATGGACTTTCGTGCCGAATTCGGCAGCGCTCTGAGAACCTTTGAGAACCTCCAAAATATCCTCTTCTTTCGATGCTGCGACTGGTTCCTCTGATTCTGAAGCTTCTGTTTCATCAGTGATGACGGCAGAATCCTGTGCCTCCATGGTTCTCAATAGGCTTGTGAAACTAGAGGAAATCCAGGAACGATTTTGTCTGTCACCGCGACCGGCTCTGAGATCAAGATGTTCGATCTGTTCTCTAATGGAGACTTCGAAGTCACTAAATTTGCCGGGTTCGAAGTCAAAACGAATATCAAAAGGAGAGTAAGCATTCAAGGCTTTTTCAGAGAGCATGAGAGGATGTGCGTTGTTTTTGTTGTGCTCGGATATTCCTTCAAGCAGGGCTTTTCTCACTTCCCTTGCCGACGCTTCCTTCGGGCTCAAAGCTTCCCGCAGCCGGTTCAGCCCGTTAATTATGGCCATTCCTCCTGACGTTTCTCCGCTGATAGCCTGCGCAAGCGGATATTTTCCGCCGACGCTTCCGTGCGGCGCCCCTGATTTAGTCTTCTTAAAGAAATAAGGCAGGACCACTCTTGCTGTTGCCCGCGTCATAGCGACATATAACAATCTCATTGACTCTTCATAAGATTTCTCAACAAAGTCGTCGGGAGCCTTTTGTTCGGTTTCATAGAAGGTAATGACACCTGTTGCATCGTCTCTAAATTCTTGACTCTTGGAAAAGCTTATTGGCCGATCAAGGTAGTAAACAACCGGGTATTGAAGTCCTTTACTGCTGTGAATGGTCTCTACCCGAACCACATCGGAATCGGTTTCACGTCTCAGGGTATAGCTGTCGTTGTTCTTTTTTTGTTCTTGTTTTAACCAGCGCAGCAGCCCCTGCAGATTATCTATGGTGTTGTGCTGCTGATGCAGAAGATCCAAGATGTGCTGATAGTTCGTGAGGGCGCGTTCTCCGCCGTATTGCAGTAAACGCTCTTCGGTTTTGGCGCCGGCGAAAAGGTTAGAGACTGCAGCGATGATTCCTCTCTTTTCGTAGATTTTCGCTGAATTCTCCAATAGCAAGCGTGCCTGGGCAGAGGCCGCATCGTTGTTTAGTAAGTCATTCAACGAGTCGCCGAAAATTCGGGTTGCCTGAGCCGCTGCCACAAGACGCGTATCTCTCGGATCGTACATAGCCTCCAGAACGCTCTTGAGTTCGTGCGCTTCTTTAGAACATAAGACGTTTTCATTCGAGGAGCGAAGAGTTCGAATGCCTCGCTTGCGCAACTGCTCAATAACTTTGTCAGCATGGAAGCGCTTTGCGACCAATATGGCGATGTCACTGGGCCTCAGTCTCCGGCCTTCATAGAGAACGTTTTCCTTTAGTAAGGATTCGATTTCCTCTGCGATGGCAATAGCCTCCATATCGCGAAGAGCCTCTGCATTGGACAAGGCCTTAGTGTCGGCGTTAGACCAGAAAGCGAAAGAGGGGAGGGGTTCGAGTTTACCGTTTTTCTCTAGGAGGAGCGGTAGTTTTTTCTTATTAAACTGCACCGGCGAATAGGTCAGAGCCTGATTCAAAAAGCCGCCGTCGGGCCCTTTTCCTTCCGGATTGAAGTATTCATTAACTCCGGCGATGATTCCCGGCGTTGAACGATAATTCTTCACTAACTGGTAAAGGTTGTTGATTTCATTTTTGGCTAACAGATACGTTTCGAGACTGGCATTCCTGAAGCGATAAATAGACTGTTTCGGGTCGCCGACAAAGATGACGGGTTTAGAGCCTTCCGGATCATCTAAGAACAGATGTTTGAAAATAGAGTATTGAATCGGGTCCGTATCCTGAAATTCGTCAATTAATGCAGCGCCATAAAGATTTTGAATGGCTTTGGTGAATTCCGGATCTTTAACAATGCGTTCTTCTGCTTCAATCAGCAGGTCATCGAACGTAAATAGACGCTTATCTTTCTTGTTTTTTTCGTAGAGAGTTGTTGCCTGATCAATAAAAGTATTAAAAAACTGATTGGTTTCTTCTTCAGGCTCATGCTCGGAGTCTTTCATCAGCTTCATTTGCTGAGTGAGGGGCTTAGTTCTGCTCAGACCGGTAGCAGTCGATAGGATGTCTGCCCATGGAATGTCGCGAGCTAGAGATAGTTGTTCCGTAGGGCAGGTTGGATAAGCCTTGGGAAGATTTGTACGAAGAAAAGTAGTTAACGCTTTATCTTTCGCATCTGAATCATCGCCGATCTCAAAGTCGTAGTTCCCTTTTGAAGAAAAGACAAAGTCTTGCAGGATTCGCTGGCAAAATCCGTGAATAGTAAAAATGGCAGCGTCGTCAATCTTATTGAGCGCCGTTTGCAGTTTTTCAAGAATTTCTGCCGAACAATATTTCTTTTCTTCCCAGCTATCCAGCAGATCGTTGAAGCTGCCGTTCTTCTTCAGTCTGATTTGTTCAATGAGTTCCGTCAGGTTGCTGCGCAAACGAGATGACAGTTCATCGGTGGCCGCATTCGTGAATGTCACAACCAAAATCCGATCCAGCTCAATCCCTTTCTCGACTAAAAGCCTGAGCAGCACCCGCATCAAGGAATACGTTTTTCCGGTGCCGGCGCTGGCTTCCAAAAGCATGTGCCCCTCAATCGGCGTTGTGGCTGCATCAAATTCTTTAAAAAGCATAAATACTCCGATTAAGGTTTAAGTTTCTCAACGAAATCAATTAGCGCTTTGATTGCTTCGGAAAGGTAGATGTCTTTCTTTTTGCCATCTCCTTTGAGGAGTTTGTAGTAATCGCTGAGTTCTTCTTTGAGAGCTGTGGATAAATCAGCCGCTTTCCGTACGTTTTCCTCTGAAACACCTTGCCAAAGCAGGGCATCATCCGAGGCATTCATTCCCAGTGCGTGCCTGCAGTGACACTCAAATAACTTCAAGAAAGCTTTAAGCGGTTCGCCGCCGTGGTTCTGAATAATCGAAGAGTAAGAAATACTGAAATGATCTGTGTCTGAACTATCGTTAAAGACAAGCAAATCGTATGGCTCTCCTGCCTCCGTCCAAATAATTTGACGCAATAGTTCACGATTTTGTTCTGATCCAGAGCAAAAAACGCCGAGTTTGACGCGCAAGGTCTCGCCTTCCGTTTTCCAAAGGAAGAGATCTGTTTTGTCCGTGAGGCGACGGACGTATGTCGATATTTCAGGCGGAACTTGATAGTCAAGCGTCGCAGAAACAGTTGTTAGAGTTTCAGTCTCCATAAATTGTTTTCTTGCGGCATATGCCTCGGTAACTTCTGAGGCTTCAAAGCTGAGAACTGCACGCCGGACGCTTTCGATGCCGTACTTAGGATTAAGGGCCAGAAGGTCGAGCGCCTCTTTGTCGGAGAAGTTGTTCTCAAGCAAAGAAAGAAATTTTCGGCTGACGGTTGAGTGCATGAGCTTGTCATCTTTGGCAGGGACGATCATTCTTTCGTCGGCTTCGAAGTCTGATGATTCAAGTTTGAGCAAGTTAGCTGTCCACTCATCGTAGGATGTCAGAAACTTTATGAGGAAATTAACCTGCAGTTCCCGAAGCTTGGAGTTCTGCATCGTTTTGGGAAGTTTCTCATCGGGAATCCCTGTGTTGGCGAACATGGATTCCTTCGCATCGGGGTTCCTGTAGGCGTGCTCGATTGATTCGAGAACGTCTTTCCGCGGGCTCTTCCAGAAAAGGTTGTTTTCCCGTTTTTCTAGGGATTTCGGTTCCTCTAAGAAATTTCTCATGGAAAAGCGATTTAAAGGAACCTTTGTAACGATGCTCTTCCATAGTTCGTCAGCCTTTTCCTGAGCAGTGCCGTCCTCCATTCCCACGCTCATGGCATGAGAAAGGAAGTAATTTTTGAAGTTATCAATGACAAGCGACGGATTATTTTCGCTTTGCGGCTTCGTTCCGATTGTGTAGGAAATCAAAAGGTTTTCCCGAGCGCTGAGAAGCGTGTCAAGGAAGACAGCGTTATTGTCTTTTCTCGCGTCTCGGTCACCGCGGCGCCGGTGGTCCTTGGTTAAGTCAAATTCTTCAAATTTCGGTGTTCCCGGGAACCCGCTTTTCTCATCAAAACCCAAGCAGCAAATGACCTTGTAGGGAATACCTCTTGCCAGCGAAATGGATGTGAATGTCATGGTCCCGGAGCTTGTCACCTCGCGTTTTGTTTTGGAGAGTTCGCTTCTCAGCTCGCTTAATACAACATCGAAGCTGACCGGTTTTTCTGTGCCGCCAAAAGCGGCGGTCAGACCTTTGCAGACTGTCTCAATGATTTCTGTGAAGTTATAGGATTCCTCAGGATCGCAGCTGCTGCCGAAGAAACGGTTTTTCATGTCCAGAAGCGATTCTCTCCAGCCCTCTGCTGGAAGTGCAAAATCGCTGGCGAGCAGTTCGCGGCGCTGATCGGCAAGGTTCAGGTAAAGCTGAGAAAGCGCCTGGATTAAACGACCCGAGTCGTCGGAAACAGTGTCAAAGCCGGCTTCTTCGTCGCCGCGGATAGGAAGCACCTTCTTAAATGGCAGGGGAGAGGCCTCATCAAGGAAGAATCCGAGCGAAAGCCGTTCCATGGCGTCTTGAAGAGACGTGTCTTCATCTGTGAAATTAAGCGCTGCAAGCTGCTGGTGATCGATTCCGACAGAGTACCCGGCGGAATAAAGCCAAGTTTGGATGACAGAGATATCGTCCAAAGAGAAGCCCCACTGCTGCTGAACGGGGAGTTTTTCTAGCCAAGCAAAGAACTCTCTGGCGGAAAAATCAGACATCAAGAGCTTGCCCAAGCCCACAAACGCATCCGCGAGCGCGTTCTGCTTTTCTTCGCTGAGACCGATGATCTTCCAAGGAATGAAAAGATCCTTCGGCAGTGATGCCATGACGCCTTCGATGACGGGAGCTGCCTTTTCGATGTCTGGGACCACGACCAAAACATCGGATGGTTTAAGGACGCGCTTTTTATCCGTGAACCAGTTCTGGAGAATATCGATGGTCGCTTCGACTTCTCGGACGAAAGAGGGCGCTTTAAGGATACGAAGACTGACGTCGTTCTCATCAGGCTCAGTGGGCAGAAGTGTGCTGTCCATTCTAAGAATGGAGTTTTGGAAGCTATGCAGGAATGACTTGGAGGGGTACTCTAAATACGCAGAAGCTGATTCAGCACTAACCTTGGTTTTAAGTTCTTCTTCGGGGTTTTCAAAAGTTTTTTCTGTGCTTAAGAAATTCCGAGATCCAGGTTGTTTGACGGACGCATTCTGACGTTTCTTTTTTGCCTCCTCTGAAATATCTGTTTCGATCGCTGAAGCTTCCTCCTCAGAGAAAAGGAAGCTGTCCAATCTGTCAATGGCGGCTCTCGTACTTGCTGCATTTGTCAGTAGGTAGTTCAGGCAGCTGTTGTCGACTTTGAAATTTTCTGACCAATCGAACTGCGCTTTCGGTACGGACTCAAACCAGTATTCGGCACATGGATTAAGAATGTACAGATTAAGTTCTGCCGGGGAATCTTCATAGGCTCGAATCAGAGGCAGTAAGTTTGGCGGAATCGAGAACGGCAGGAAAAGATGAATCGGCAGGCTGTCTTCAACCGGCTTGTTCTTGCGGATTCGTGTAATGGTATTTTCAAGCCAACCGAAGATTTTTCCCCTGTTGTCAGCGCCGGTTTGTTCGATTAATTCTTGCCAAAGACGTTTTTGCCATAAAAAGTCAGAGTTTTCCTTCAGCCTCGCTTCTTCGATCTTTGCATTCGGCGCCGGGAGCGGGTTGTTAAGTTCAAACTTTTCTAACGCCCACTGCTGCAGCCAATCAAAACGATAAGAGCCGTAGGTAATGAAGAC
>OJPV01001057.1_pt1 | contig 10774 bp, 6 predicted proteins | sample 1598581 | NCBI WGS metagenome assembly OJPV01 (sample SAMN03922501, study PRJEB24848) | human gut metagenome | isolation source: stool sample | host: Homo sapiens | place: Germany | collected 2011-11
AGCACGGCCATAGCGCCGGAGGCGATGGCGACGTTCAGAGCAATGTAACCAGCGTTGCGGCCCATGACCTCGACGACGCTGCAGCGGTCATGGCTCTGGGTGGTGTCGCGCAGCTTGTCGATCATCTCCAGAGCAGTGTTCATAGCGGTATCGTAACCGATGGTGTAGTCGGTGCAGGCAATATCGTTGTCGATGGTGCCGGGCAGGCCGATCATCGGGATGCCGCGGTGTGCCAGCTCACGGGCGCCGCGGTAAGAACCGTCGCCGCCGATGACCACCAGCGCGTCGATGCCCAGCTCACGGCACTTGGCTGCGCCTTTATCCTGGCCCTCTTTGGTCTTGAACTCAAGGCAGCGTGCGGTGTAAAGGATGGTGCCGCCGGCAGAGATGATGTTCGAGACACTGCGCAGGTTCATTTCGAAGCACTCGCCGTTCAGCAGACCGTTATAGCCGCGCTGGATGCCGATCATGCGGAAGCCCTTGTGCAGGCCGGTACGGACCACGGCACGGACAGCTGCGTTCATGCCAGGGGCGTCGCCGCCGCTGGTGAGAACACCGATCGTCTTGATTTGCTTTTCCATAGAGAGATTCCCTCCAATTTGTTTCTTCACATACCACTCGGGGCGCGCGCATCCCCTTCTTCCACAGATGCGGCCCGACTCGATGCAACATATTTGCTATGGCTTGCCTTAGACAAGTATATCACAAAGTTAATCATTTGAAAACAGCGCGGGCATAATGATTGATGCACAGAAATGTCATTTTGTTGCAACATTGCGTTCACCAAGCAGACGTTTCAGCTCCTGGAACAGCAGTGGATGGCCCGAAGCATAGAGTCTCCGGGGCGCGGCGAGCTTCTGCTTGACATCCTCGAGATAGAAAATGACGGGCATATCGCCGTCGAATATCTCAAGGAGATTGATGACCTTTGCATACTCGGGGCAGCTGCGGGACGGCAGGCGGACATAGAGCCGCTGGGCGGCATCCCGCATGAGGTTGGGGCGGTTGGTCTGCGGGTGCTTGGGGTCGTAGCCCTCGATGGGCGAGATGTTCTCAGCCATCAGCTTGGAAGGCTCATCTTCACGCACGGAGAGGCGTCCCTCGATGACCACGACGGCATTCTCCTTGAGCGCATCGCGGAAAGTATCCAGTACCTGTGGGAAGACGATGACCTCCATCGTACCGGTCAGGTCCTCCACGCTGGTGAAGGCCATCATCGTGTTGGATTTGGTGGTCATCATCCGGTTTTTGACGATGGTACACACGATACGGACATGATTGCCGTCCAGCTTGTGAGCGTCCTCGCCGGTGAGCTCCTTGATGCTGTTGGACGCAAAGCGTGCCGACTGTTCCCGATAGGCGTCCAGCGGGTGGCCGGACAGATAGAGGCCGCTGACCTCTTTCTCCTGCTGGAGCAGTTCGGTGTGGCTGTACTCCGGGAAGGGCTTTATCTCGTAGCTGTCGGTGTCGGCAGTCTGAGATTCTCCGCTCATCACCGAGAACAGGTCCAGCTGTCCCTCAAGATTGCGGCGGGAGTCGCTCTCCACGCTCTTGATGATGCCGTCCACGGCTTCCACAAGGCTGTGGCGGTTGACGCCCATACTGTCGAAGGCACCCGCCTTGATCAGACATTCCACAGCCCGGCGGTTCAGCTCAGTGCCGTGCATCCGCTTACAGAAATCATAGAGGCTCGAATAAGGCTTCTCTTTTCTCTCTTCCACGACTCGCTCGATGAGGTTGCGGCCCACATTCTTGACCGCATTCAAGCCGAAACGAATCTTGCCGTTGTCCGCCGTGAAGCCGCCGTTCGAGATATTGACGTCCGGCGGAAGCACCTTGATGCCCAGGCGGGCGCACTCGCCCGAATACTCGATGACTTTGTCGGTATTGTCAAGCACACTGGTGAGCAATGCGGCCATAAACTCGCTGGGGTAATGACACTTGAGATAAGCCGTCTGGAATGCGACATAAGCGTAGCAGGCCGCATGGCTTTTATTGAAGGCGTAGGACGCAAAACTCGACATTTCATCGTAAATTTCGTTGGCAACTTTCTCGGAGATGCCATTGGCGACGCAGCCCGGGCATTCGTGACCCGGCTCGGTGCAGCCGTGGACAAAATGCTCGCGTTCTGCCTCCATCACCGCGTGCTTCTTTTTACTCATGGCACGGCGGACGTTATCTGCCTGTCCGAACGAGAAACCGGCCAGCTCACGGAATATCTGCATGACCTGTTCCTGGTAGACGATGCAGCCGTTGGTGACGTCGAGGATGTGGGCCAGCTGAGGGGTCTTATAGCTGATTTTATCCGGCTCGTGGCGGTTGCGCAGGTAGGTCGGGATGGAGTCCATCGGGCCGGGGCGATAAAGACTGATAAGAGCGATGACATCTTCAAGGTTCTGCGGCTGCAGACCCACGAGGACCTGTTTCATACCCGAGGATTCGAGCTGGAACACGCCCTCCGTTTCACCCTGACCCAGCATCTTATAAGTCGCTGCATCGTCATAATCCAGCTTTTGGATGGAGAAGGACGGGTCTTTTTTCTGGATGGCAGCCTCCGCATCCCGGATGACCGTCAGGGTACGCAGGCCGAGGAAGTCCATTTTCAGCAGGCCCAGCTCTTCGATCTCGGTCATATTGAACTGGGTGACAGGCAGGCCGTCGTTGGTGGCCAGGGGCAAATAATAGTCTGTCGGTTCCGGGGTAATGACGACGCCGGCCGCATGGGTGGAGGCGTGGCGGGGCATACCTTCAACTTTCAGCGCAGTGTCGATAAGTTCTGTGACCTGCGGGTCGCTGTCGTACATCCGCTTGAGCTCCGGTGAGACCTCCAAGGCGCGTTTCAGCGTCATTTTCAGCTCCATCGGCACCTGCTTTGCCACCACATCCACGCTCTGGTAGGGCATACCCATCACACGGCCCACATCGCGGATGGCGTTGCGGGCGGCCATGGTGCCAAAGGTGACGATCTGGGCCACATGGTCTGCGCCGTACTTCCGGTTGACGTAGTCGATGACCTCCTGACGGCGCTCATAGCAGAAATCGACGTCAAAATCGGGCATACTGACGCGCTCGGGGTTCAGGAATCGCTCGAAGATGAGGTTGTAGCGGATGGGGTCGATGTCGGTGATGCCTACACAGTAAGCCGCGATGCTGCCCGCGCCTGAGCCACGGCCCGGGCCTACCGGAATGCCCTGACTCTTGGCGTAGTTGATATAATCCCAGACAATGAGGTAGTAGTTGGTATAGCCCATCGACTTGACCACGCCGATCTCATAGGTCAGGCGGTCCTTATTGGACTGTGGGACGTCCGAGCCGTAGCGGCGCTCGAGGCCGTCCCAGCAGAGCTTCTCGAAAAACTCCTGATTGTCCATCCCGTTCGGGGCTTTGTAATATGGAATTTTGGTGTGTCCAAAGTCGAAGTCAAAATTGCACTGGTCCGCAATTTTCTGGGTGTTGGCACAGGCTTCCGGTACCATTGCGAACAAATCATACATTTCATCCGTCGTTTTGACGTAAAATTCGTCGGTCTGGAACTCCATCCGGTCGGCATCCTGAATGGTCTTGCCGGTCTGGATGCAGAGCAGGATGCTCTGCATCTTGGCGTCATCCTTCCGCAGATAGTGGGAGTCGTTGGTGGCTGCCATCGGGATGCCGGTCTCCCGCGCCAGTTTGATGAGCTGGGGCAGGACGATAGTATCCTCTTCGAGGCCGTGGTCCTGCAGTTCGATGTAGTAATTGCCCTTGCCGAACAGCTCCTGATACCACAGGGCCGTGGACTTTGCCCTCTCGTAGTCTCCCGCCAGAATGGCTTGCGGGATCTCGCCTGCGAGGCAGGCAGACAGGCAGATAAGCCCCTCATGATACTGCTCAAGAAGCTGCTTATCTACACGAGGCTTGGAATAAAAGCCCTCCACGAAGGCCGCGGACACCATCTTGATGAGGTTCTTATAGCCGGTCTCATTCTTGCAGAGCAGGATGAGATGGTTGTTGCCGTCGATTTTGTTGACTTTATCGAAGCGGGTGCGGGTGGCCACATAGACCTCACAGCCGATGATAGGCTTGATGCCTGCCTTTTTTGCGGCCTTATAGAACTGGACACAGCCGTACATGACGCCGTGGTCTGTGATGGCAATGGCGCTCTGACCACACTCCTTGACGCGGTCCATAAGCTGGTCGATACGGCAGGCACCGTCCAGCAGGCTGTATTCGGTATGGATGTGGAGATGAACGAAGTCTCTCCCCTGACGGTTCCCTTCGGTCACATCGCTCATGCTCCTTCCTCCTCTGTTTCAGTGTGTTCTTCGAGCCGCTGACGCAGGGCGTCGGCCAGCGCTTCCAGCTTTTTCATCCGGTGAGAAAGGCCCGATTTGCTCATGGGCGGGTCAAAGCATCCGCAGAGCGCCGCCAGCGATAAATCAGGATATTCCAGCCGCCGGGCTGCTGCCTGCTGCAGCGCCTCGGGCAGCGTTTTCAGCGCCCCCTGCTCTTCCAGAAAGCGGATGGCTTTGAGAGTCTGGGCGTTGGCACGGGCCGTCTTGCCCAGGTTTGCGGTATCGCAGTTTGTGTGGCGGTTGATTTGGTTGCGCATCTGCTTGACAGCCTTCTGGGCGCTGAGCTGGGCCGATGCCTCCGCCGCTCCCATAAAGGAAAGGATGCGCTCCACGTTGTCGCAGCTCTTGACGTAAACAAGGTTCACGCCGTTGCGGCGGGTGCGGTGGGGCGCAAACTCGTGCTCCGCCAGCAGGGCTTCGAAGTCGCGCGCAAGGTTCGTGCGGCTGGTGAGAAACTCGATGTTATACTCCTTTTGCGGGTCAGTGACCGTGCCGCTGCACAAAAAAGCTGCCCCGATGTACGCGCTGACGCACGTCTGGCAGCGAATCAGTCTGGGGTCTATCTGCAGGCTCGTCTCGGTGCCGGTGGTGCCGAAAAGCTCGTGCATCCGCGCCACCTGCTCCGGTGCGCGGATGCTGAACTCATAGACCACCCCGCTGGGACGCTGCTTCTCGATGATGTCGCCCTGTACGCCACAGCGCGCAAACAGCTGGGAAGCCACCTGCGTCGTCAGCTCCTGTTCCGTCTGCAGCACCAGCCCGCTGGCGTCGAAGTACTTGGCGAAGCAGGCAATTCCATAGGCAGCAGCGCGGACGCAGCAGTCCTTCTGCAGACTGCGCCGGGCGATTTCCTCCCTTGCCTGGGATGCAAAACTCATGATATGTTTATCCTTTCAACGGACAGAATCGCGGTGCTGGATGCCGGGCTTGTAGCCAAGCTTTTCGCAGTATTCCGCGATTTTCCGCGCAAATGTGATGGAGCGATGCTTGCCGCCGGTGCAGCCCACTGCGATGGTGAGCTGGCTTTTGCCTTCCTTGACGTAGAGCGGAAGCGCATATTCCAGAAACGATTCATAGCGCTTCAAAAGCTCCTGCGCCTCCGGGTGGCTCATGACAAAATCGACGACTTCTTCATCAAGACCTGTTTTATGCTTCAGTTCCGGGACATAAAAAGGGTTGGGCAGACAGCGGACATCCAAAACAAGATCCGCCTCCGGTGGGATGCCGAACTTGAAGCCGAAGGACATGACTGTCAGACGCATGGCGCTCTTCGCGCCGCCGTTCTGGTTGAACAGGTCGCAGATGCGCTCTTTGTTCTGCGAGGTGGAGAGCAGGCCGGTATTGATGGTATAATCTGCCCGGTCTTTGAGGGGCTGCAAGATCTCGCGCTCCCTGCGGAAGGCTTCCCGGGTGGAAAGGCCGTCGGAAATGCTCATCGGATGGCGGCGGCGCGTCTCACTGTAGCGGCGCATCAGCACATCGTCCGGGGCATCAAGGAACAAGATCTCATATTCTATCCTCTGCGCGTCCAACTGAGAAAGAGCTTCTTCGATTTCTTCCGGCGTGCGGCAGCCGCGGATGTCCATACAGAGAGCCACCCGCTTGAGCTGGTTGTCACCCGCTTTCGAAAACGCCGTGATGCTGGGCAGCAGTGCCGCCGGGATGTTATCAATGCAGAAAAAGCCGATGTCTTCCAGTGCATTCATGGCGACAGATTTGCCTGCACCGGAAAGGCCGCTGACGATGAGAAGATTCATTTTGTACGCCTCTTTCTTTTATGCTTTCACCACACGAATTTCTTTTTCGAGGTCGTAGCCGGTCTTTTCTTTCACGATGGCACGCACCTCATCGCACAGAGCCAGCACATCTGCACAGGTCGCTCCACCCAGATTGACCACAAAGCCGCAGTGCTTGTCACTGACGGCTGCGCCGCCATGGCGGTAGCCCCGCAGACCGCACTGGTCGATGAGGGCCGCCGCAAATGCGCCCACCGGCCGCTTGAAGGTGCTGCCGGCGCTGGGCTTGTCGAGAGGCTGTTTGTCTTTGCGACGGGCCATCAGGTCGTTCATCATGGCGCGGATGTCGGCGGCATTGCCTCTTGCAAGGTGGAACTTTGCCGAGAGGATGCAACCGCCGTTTTCTTCGAAAATGCTGTGGCGGTATCTGAGGTCGAGCTGTTCTGCCGGTATCTCAACAATCTCCCCTTCTGCGGTCAGATACCGCACGGAGACCAGCACGTCCTTCATCTCGCCGCCGTAAGCTCCGGCGTTCATGTAGACCGCTCCGCCCACCGTACCCGGGATGCCGTAGGCAAACTCAAGACCGGTGAGGCTGTTTTCCAGCGCCGTCATGCAGAGCGACGAGAGCATCTTGTCTGCACCGACAACGACAGCATCGTAAGTCAGGGCCGGATCTTTGCCCGGGAAACAGATGTTTTCAAGAATACCGATCGCGCTCTTCATGGCCGATACATTGATGACAGCTCCCCGGTAGCCTGCATCCTCAAACAGGATGTTGCTACCGTTGCCCAGTAGATAATATTTGATATTCACTTCCTTCGCCAGCTTGATGGCGGCGCAGAGCTGCGCCTCATTTTCCGGCAGGATAAAGACATCTGCCGGGCCGCCGATGCGGAAAGTGCAGTGTGCGCTGAGCGGCTCATTTTCTTTGTATGCAATGCCCGCAGCGGACAAAGCCTGTTTCAATCGTTCCATTCGTTCTTCCTCTATCGGTAGAAAATCAGTCCATCGTGTCGTTCAGGCCCAGACGGATGAGCAGCTCCTTGGCGGCGTTATAACCCATCTTCTTCTGGCGGTTATTGATAGCCGCCGTTTCCAGCACGACTGCGAGGTTGCGTCCGGGCGAAACGGGGATGATGGTGCTGGGGATGTTGACGCCCAGAATGTCATAATACTCGCTTTCCAAGCCGGTGCGCTGATAGTTTTTGGTGGGGTCCCATGCTTCCAGCTGGACGACGAGGTCGAGGCTTTCACTCACCTTGACCGCGCCCACACCGAACACGCGGGCCACGTTGACGATGCCGATGCCGCGCAGCTCAATGAAGTGGCGGATGTTTTCCGGCGCAGTACCCATGATCTGACGGTTGGAGACCTTGCGCAGCTCCACGGCATCGTCGGCGACGAGGCGGTGACCGCGCTTGACCAGCTCGATGGCCAGCTCGCTCTTGCCGATGCCGCTGTCGCCGAGAATGAGGATGCCTTCACCGTAAACTTCCACCAGCACGCCGTGGCGGGTGATGCGGGGAGCCAGTTCAAGGTTCAGCATGCTGATGAGGCTGCCCATCATGGTGCAGGTCGTCTCGTTGGAGCGCAGCAGAGCTACCCCGTGCTGCTTTGCAAGCTCCTGCATCTCCGGGAAGGGTTCCAGCTCCTCGTTGCGGCAGAGGATGACGGCCGGAGGCTGCTGGCGGAACAGCTGGTCAAGGCGCTCACGGCGCTTTTCCGGCGTAAGACCGGCCAGAAAGTTCATCTCCGCAAGGCCCATGATCTGTAAGCGCAGCTTATCGAAATAATCGTAGTAACCGGCCAGAAACAGACCGGGACGGTTGACCTCTGCGATCTCGACGCTGATCTTATCCAAATCGCAGGGCGTATAGATAACCTCGAGGCTGACCTTCTCGACCAGCCGCTTGAGCGAAACGGCGAAATTCCCCATTCGTTTTTCCTCCTGCATCCTCTGTGCTCTGCCATACCAAAAGGCAACACAGTTTATCCTTCTTTATATTATAATCGAGACGGGCGGCAAAAACAACAATTCTTTCAGGAATCTTTTCTGGTTTTGCGCCAGCGCTTGCATCCGGGGGCCAAAACCATATAATAGGAGGCAGGGATAGAGTTTACTTTACATGAGTTTTACATTTCGCCGGTTTCCGATTTTACATTCCGCTCGTATACTCATAATCAGGGATAGGACCGGTGAAATCCAGTGCAGGTCGTGTAAAAAATTAAGACATGATCCTGCACTGGTCCTCTACGGCCGCTGTCGATGTATAAACGCAAGCTTCAACAAGTGAGGAGTAAAACATGACTCTATTCAATGTCTTTTCTCTGCTGGGCGGTCTGGCTCTGTTCCTGTTCGGCATGGACATCATGGGCAAAGCCCTTGAGAAACAGGCCGGCGGCCATCTGCAGAAGATCCTGAGCAAACTGACGGATAACCCCCTCAAGGGCTTCTTCCTCGGTCTGTGCGTGACCGCCATCATCCAGAGTTCCAGTGCTACCACCGTCATGGTGGTCGGCTTCGTCAACAGCGGCATCATGGAGCTGCATCAGGCCATCGGCATCATTATGGGCAGCAATGTGGGTACCACTGTCACCAGCTGGCTGCTGAGCCTTTCCGGCCTGCAGGGCGACAGCATCTGGATCCAGATGCTCAAGCCCACCTCCTTCAGCCCCATACTCGCCTTCATCGGCATCCTGCTCTATATGGGCAAGAATGAGAAGAAAAAGGGCATCGGCACTATCCTCATCGGCTTTGCCATCCTGATGACCGGCATGACTACCATGTCCAATGCCGTCGAGCCCCTGCAGGATGAGGCATGGTTCACCAACCTCTTCGTCCGCTTCTCCAATCCCATCCTCGGCGTTCTGGTGGGCGCACTGGTCACCGGCGTCATCCAGAGTTCCAGCGCCAGCGTTGGCATCCTGCAGGCGCTGAGCGCTACCGGCGTCATCACTTACGGCAGCGCTATCCCCATCATCATGGGTCAGAATATCGGCACCTGTGTCACCGCGCTGATTTCTTCTGTGGGCGCAAATAAGAATGCCCGCCGTGCCGCCATGGTCCACCTCTACTTCAACATCATCGGTGTCACGGTCTTTCTGGCCGGTTTCTACGGTCTGAACGCCGTGGTCCACTTTGATTTTGTGAACGAGACCATCGCCGCCTGGGGCATTGCTGTGGTCCACTCCGCCTTCAACATCGCGGCCACCCTCATCCTTCTCCCCTTTGCAAATGGTCTGGAAAGGCTGGCCATCCTCACCATCCCCGACGACGCCGAAAAAGAGAGCTTTGCTCTGCTGGATGAGCGTCTGCTGAACACCCCGGCTGTGGCCGTGGCCCGCGCCCACTCTGCTACTGCTGACATGGCCGAGCTGGCCCGTGTGGGCGTCATGCAGGCCATGAGCCTGACCCACACCTGGGATGATACGCTGGCCCAGAAAGTCCGGGATGAGGAGAGCAAAGTTGACCAGTACGAAGATGCTCTCGGCACCTATCTGGTCAAGCTGTCCAGCCGTGAGCTGAACCATGCGGACAGCCAGAGCGTGAATACTCTGCTCCACACCATCAGCGATTTCGAGCGCATCAGCGACCATTCCGTGAACCTTCTGGAATCCGCGCAGGAGATGCACACCAAGGAGATCAACTTTTCCACCGACGCCCGCGAAGAGCTGCAGGTGCTTGAGGACGCCGTGCAGGACGTGCTGAACCGCACCACTGACGCTTTCCGCAAGGATGACCTGCATCTGGCAAGCAAGGTCGAACCTCTGGAGACCGTCGTGGACGAGCTGGTGCGTGCCATCAAGGCACGGCACGTCGCCCGCCTGCAGGCCGGCAGCTGTTCCATCGAGTATGGCTTCGTGCTGGAAGACCTGCTGACCAACTACGAGCGCGTCTGCGACCACTGCAGCAACGTAGCAGTTGCCCAGATCGAGGTTGCACAGGACAGCTTCGACACCCACGCCTACCTCAACGACCTGCGCAGCGGCCATGCCTCCACCAAGGAGAGCGAGCAGTTCCAGCGCCGCCTGAACCGCTACCGTGAGCGCTATCTCTTCCCCGACGAAAACGTCACCGAAACGGAGGACAAACAGGCATGATCTATATCGTAGAAGACGATTCAGCCATCCGTGAATTAGAGCAGTATGCATTACAGTCCAACGGCTACGAGGCCGTGGGCTTCGAATCCTCGGAGCCGTTCTGGCAGGCTGTCCACACCACGCCGCCGGAACTGGTCATCCTGGACGTGATGCTCCCCGGTGAGGACGGCTTCTCCATCCTGAAAAAGCTCCGCGCCGCCCCTTCCCTGCGGCGTCTGCCCATCATCATGATAACAGCCAAGTCCAGCGAGCTGGACACCGTGCGCGGCCTCGACTGTGGTGCAGACGACTACATCACCAAGCCCTTTGGCATCATGGAGTTCCTGAGCCGGGTGCGGGCAGCCCTCCGCCGGGCAGAGCCCGAGGCACGGCCCAACGTCTACAGCTTCCGGGAGATCCTGCTGGACAATGCCCGCCACAGCGTCACCGTCAGCGGCGCACCGGTGGAGCTGACTTACAAAGAATACAGCCTGCTCCGCCTGCTGCTGGAAAACACCAACCTTGTCGTCACCCGCGAGACCATTTTGCAGGTGGTGTGGGGTACTGACATCTCGGTGGAGAGCCGGACCGTGGATATGCACATCCGCACCCTGCGCAAAAAGC
>OJPV01001062.1_pt1 | contig 10742 bp, 7 predicted proteins | sample 1598581 | NCBI WGS metagenome assembly OJPV01 (sample SAMN03922501, study PRJEB24848) | human gut metagenome | isolation source: stool sample | host: Homo sapiens | place: Germany | collected 2011-11
GCGACCAAGAAACTTCTTTCCTCCAGCCGCCCCCGCGCGGCGCAGAGGAAAGCTCTCTGACATCAGCAAAAATCACAACCCACATTTCCACGATATAGAATTTACTTATGAAATTATATTAAAAAAACTATCCAGAAATCGAGAAACTTGTGGTATAATAGATAAAAATATGGCTGTGAATTATTTAATCAGCCAGGTCGCAGATAGTTGACTCATAATAAAAGTGTATTGGGAGGTATCTTTAGAATGGCAAATGAAAAGAAAAAGCCGGTTAAGATCGTGGAAACTGTCCTTCGTGACGCGCACCAGTCTCTGATTGCAACCAGAATGACAACGGAGCAGATGCTTCCGATCATCGGAAAGATGGATGAGGTTGGATATCATGCAGTAGAATGCTGGGGCGGTGCGACATTCGATGCCAGCCTTCGTTTCCTGAAGGAGGATCCGTGGGAGCGCCTTAGAAAGCTGAGAGATGGTTTTAAGAAGACAAAACTTCAGATGCTGTTCCGCGGACAGAATATTCTGGGTTATAACCACTATGCAGATGATGTGGTAGAATATTTCGTACAGAAATCAGTTGCCAATGGTATTGATATTATCCGTATTTTTGACTGTTTAAATGATATCCGCAACCTGGAGACAGCGGTAAAGGCAGCCAACAAAGAAAAAGCACACGCACAGATAGCGCTGAGCTATACACTGGGTGATGCATATACACTGGATTATTGGAAAGACATTGCAAAGAGAATCGAGGATATGGGCGCTGATTCCCTGTGTATCAAGGATATGGCAGGTCTTCTGACCCCGTACAATGCAGAGATCCTTGTGAAAGCGCTGAAAGAAGCAGTTGATCTTCCGATTGATATCCATACGCATTACACCTCCGGCGTTGCATCCATGACGTACTTAAAGGCAGTGGAAGCGGGCGCTGACATGATCGATACCGCGATGTCTCCGTTCTCGATGGGAACGAGCCAGCCGGCGACCGAGGTTATGGTTGAGACCTTCAAAGGTACTCCGTATGATACCGGACTGGATCAGGAAAAACTGGCGGAGATCGCAGATTACTTCCGCCCGATGCGTGAGGAAGCGTTAAAGAGTGGTCTGATGAATACCAAGGTTCTGGGCGTTGACATCAATACCCTGCGTTATCAGGTTCCGGGCGGTATGCTTTCCAACCTGGTTTCCCAGCTGAAAGAAGCGCGCGCAGAGGATAAATACTACGATGTATTGAAAGAGATCCCGAGAGTCCGCAAAGACTTCGGTGAGCCGCCGTTAGTTACTCCGTCTTCCCAGATCGTTGGTACACAGGCTGTATTAAATGTCCTGATGGGCGAGCGCTACAAGATGTTCACAAAGGAATCCAAGAAACTTCTGATGGGCGAGTTCGGACAGACTGTAAAGCCGTTCGACAAAGAAGTTCAGAAGAAAGCAATCGGCGATGCAAAACCGATCACCTGTCGTCCGGCAGATCTGATCGAGCCGCAGCTTGAGAAGATTGAGGCGGAGATGAAGCAGTGGAAGCAGCAGGATGAGGATGTCCTGACTTATGCACTGTTCCCACAGGTAGCAAAAGAGTTCTTTGAGTCCCGTCCGGCAAAGAAACCGCCGGTTGAGAAACGCGAAATCCTGAAAGCGGCTGCGCCGGAAGTAAAGAAAGCACCGGTGTCCACTGAGGAGATGGATGGAAACGGCATCAATACCTGGGCTGGAAGAAAAAGCGAGTCTTACCAGATCTAAGCTAAAAAGAATTTAAGGATTTTGAGCCAAAAGGAGTGCCAGAATCGGTAGTGTGTACCGGGTTGGCACTCCTTTTTATGCTACTATGCATTCAAAAATCATGTATCCGGAAAACATTTCGAAGCCAACCTATACTGCTTCTAAAAATTAAGAAAATCTTACAATTTCACGCAAAGACCCAAAATTTTGCGAAGTTTTTTCGGTAAGGTTGACACATATGGTCTTTTTTCATTATAATAGATACGATTGTAAAAACGTGAAAAAGATGGAAAAGAGTCGAGCGGCTGTCTGGAAATACGGCGGCAGACAGAATAAGAATTCCGTTGCGGGGGATGAATTGCAGAAAACGCAGCAGAATGAGGAGATAGACGGATGAAAAAATGGAAGTTATTGGGGAAACGGGCGGCGGCGTTTCTGTTGGGCGCTGTGATGGCGGTCAACCCAGGGCTGGCAGGTACTGCAGCAGAGTCTTTGCTGGGGATCGTCAGCTATGCGGAAGAGAGAACCGCGTCGGTCAATGCGACAAACCTGAATGTCCGGAGTGGTCCGGGCACTTCGTATCAGGCACTAGCGAAGCTGTCCAAGGGCGCACCAGTTACAGTACTTGGTGAGCAGACGGGAACGGATGGCGTCGTATGGTATCAGATACGATATAGCGGAAGCGGCGGTGAGCAGACGGGTTATGTTTCGAGCAAATACATAAAGTTTCCGACGGCGATAAAATCGGATTCGGATTTTGAAGGCTATCTGACAAAGCAGGGATTTCCGGAGAGCTATAAACAGGGACTCCGGGAATTGCATGCACAATATCCGAATTGGACGTTCACGGCGTTCCAGACGAATCTGGATTGGAACACAGCGTTGAAAAATGAAAGCGTGATCGGGCGGAACCTGGTTGCGAGCAGCAGCATTTCGTCCTGGAAATCGACCGAGACAGGCGCGTATGACTGGGGAACCGGAACCTGGCCGGGCTTTGACGGAAGCTCCTGGGTACAGGCGTCTTCGGATATTATCGCCTATTATATGGATCCGCGGAATTTCTTAAATGATAAATATATTTACCAGTTCATGAAACAGTCGTATGACAGTTCGCTTCACACGAAGACGGGGCTGCAGAACATGGTGAGCGGAACCTTCCTTTCCGGCACGGTGTCGGGCGGCTCGTCGGTATCGGCCGGTACGGGAAGCAGTTCTGGAAGCTCTTCTTCCGGTTCAGCGACGGGACCGGGAAGTTCGTCAGGTTCGAGCGGAAGCAGCGCCGGTCTGTCGTCTCCGATTGCTTCGATCAGCGATCATAAGACGGAGCGGGTGGCAGCGACCAATGGACCAGGCATGGCGGGAGATGGATTTTCTTCCAACAATGCAGACGGGGAGACGGCGCCGGTCAGCAGCGGCACATCGAATAAGTCATCGGGGACAACCAGCAGCACGGCTGGAACCACCAGTGGCAGTACAAGCGCACCGGGAAGCAGCACAACTGGAACAACTTCTGGTTCAACCAGCAGCGGAAGAACAAGTGCACCGGGAAGTGGCACTTACAGCAGTTCGGGAACTTCCACGGGAGTGGCGCAGCAGTCTGCAATCGGTACTTCCTATGTAGATATCATCATGAATGCGGCATCTGAATCGGGAGTCAATCCATATATTCTGGCGTCGATGATTCTGCAGGAACAGGGCAGCCGGGGAACCGGACGCAGTATTTCCGGAACGGTGTCCGGCTATCAGGGATATTATAACTTCTTTAATATAGAGGCATATCAGTCCGGCTCGATGAGTGCGGTAGAACGCGGACTCTGGTGGGCATCCCAGTCGGGAAGCTATCTGCGCCCGTGGAACAGCATCGAGAAATCGATCCGCGGCGGTTCGGTTTATTATGGCGAGAATTATGTAAAAAAAGGGCAGGATACGCTGTACTTAAAGAAATTTAATGTGCAGGGCAGCAACCTTTATAAACACCAGTACATGACGAATGTGCAGGCGGCAGCTGCCGAAGGACTGACGCTTTCGAAGATCACGGCATTGGCAAATACAACACTTGAGTTCTCGATTCCGGTGTATAAAAATATGCCGGCGGGCGCCTGCGTCAAACCGACGCTGGACGGCAGCCCGAACAACAAGCTGTCGGCGCTGGGTGTCGATGGATTTGCACTAACACCGACCTTTAACCGAGATACAGAGTCCTACGATCTGATCGTGGATCCATCGGTGGCAAGCGTGACGGTAGCAGCGAGTGCGATTGATTCCAAGGCAACGATTGCCGGAACGGGAACGGTCGATCTGCAGAGCGGTGTCAATGAGATCACCGTGACGGTCAAAGCGGCAAATGGAAATCTGCGAAATTACGTTCTTCACGTAGTGCGCCAGTCAGGCGGTCCGACCTACTCAAGCTCGATTGGAAGCGGCGTTTCCTCTGGAAGCAGCTCTAGCGGTCCGGCGACGGGACCGGGCATGTCTTCAGGAGGCAGTTCAGGAAATTCTTCCTCCGGCGGTTCGGATGTGCAGATTGTCGGCCCGACCTCTTCGGGAAGCAGTTCAGGAAGCTCTCCTTCCGGGCAGTCCGCACCGGGATCGAATGTGAATGGATTTGGGAGCGGCAGTTCCGGAACCCTGATTGCGCCAAATGGGGAGTCTGTCGGGAGCGCCGGCAGTCCGCAGGGGAGCCAGTCGCCGACCAGCACGGCGGCACCATCCCAGTCCACATCGGGAACGCATGCGGCATCGTCGGTGCGCGGGGATGTCAACGGCGACGGTAAGCTGAACATCATGGATGTCCTGCTGGCACAGCGGTCGATACTGGGACTTGGAAAGTTAAGAGCGGAAGAAATCGCGCGCGCCGACCTCAATGGAAATGGAAAAGTAGATATTTTGGATATTCTTCTGATGCAGAAGAAGATTCTGGGACTGTAGGGATATTTCACGTACCTGCGGCTGGTCTTGAGAGATGGCAGCGGGTACGTGAAAATTTGTAAAGAAAGGGAACGGTGCAGATAGGGGATCGTTCCCAATAAAGAATATAGGACAGGGCAGTTGAATGAAAAGGTTTAAAAATATCATATTAGGTATACTTGCGGCAGGTATGCTGACGGTGGCGGCGCCGGTTGGCGGGATCAGCGCCTATGCATCCAGCGCAAAAATTTCATTTTCCGATCCGAGTGCGACGGTGGGTCAGGAGTTCAGCGTCAATGTGAAGATCTCTTCTCAGGATGGAAATCTAGGGGCATCCGACGTGGTACTTTCCTATGATCCGTCGGTCATTGAGTTTGTGAGCGGAAATAACGCAAGCGGCGGTGCAGGTTCCGTCCGCCTGGTTGGAACGATGGATTCCAATTCGACGAAGGCATTTTCCTATACGCTGAAATTCAAGGCAGTGCAGGCGGGAAATACGTCGATCTCTGTGGGAAGTTATGAAGTCTATGACTCAGATGCACAGGCAGTCACAGTTTCTAAAACGGGGACGGCGAGTGTCAAAGTAAAAGCACCGGCAACCTCCTCGGCGGAAGCGGCGCTTTCGTCCTTAAAGATTTCTCCAGGAACACTTTCCCCTGCATTTTCGCCAAATGTGACTTCCTATACGGCGCAGGTAGGAGCCAGCGTCGATAAGCTGGCGGTCAGCGCGAGTGCGAAGGACAGCAAGGCGAAAGTCCTTGTCAGCGGTGATTCCGGCTTAAAGGTAGGTGCTAATACCGTTGTCTGCAAGGTGACGGCGGAGGATGGACAGACAACTAAGAGCTACACGATCACAGTCAATAAGCTAGATACGGTCGATGTGCCGTCAGAGGCAGAGACAGGGGCTGAAACAGAGGCAGTTGGGACAACGCCGGTTGTGACAAACGGGCTGGATGTGGAAATAGACGGCGTTTCCTATACGGTGGCGACGGAATTTGATGCCTCCCTGCTTCCGGAAGGATATACGCAGTCTACCTGTACTTATGGCGGTTCAGAGGTCCAGTGTGGAAATGGCAATGACCTGACGCTTCTGTATTTGCAGGGGGCCGATGGAAATGGTGCGTTTTATATTTATATACCGGAATCCGGTGTGTTATCGCCGTATGTGACGATCGATGTGACAGCAAAGTCGATTCTGGTGCTTCCACCGGATGAGTCGGTTCAGATTCCGGATGGATTTATGGAGACGACCATTCAGTTAAACGGCACGTATAAAGTGCAGGGCTGGGTATGGAAGAGCGATGAACAGCAGAAGTATTGTGTCGTATATGGTATGAATGAGAGCGGCGAGAAGTCGCTGTACCGGTATGATATTGCAGAAAAGACCTTCCAACGGTATTTTGAAGACCCGTCTCTGGCAACTAAATACGATGATGCACAAGTGGAAGAGATTGTAGATAAGTACAACGCACTTTGCAGGGATTATAATATTCGCTTTGTCATGCTTGCGGTTCTGGGCGTAGCGTGTGTAATCTTGTTCTTTATCGTGATCAATCTTCTGCTCAAGCGGAAAGAGTGGAGAGAGGAAACGCAGGCAGCCGGAGGCAAACAGAGGTCCAAGCGCCGTCCATCATCGTCGAATGCACGACCGGCGGCAGACGCACGGGTGAAACGAGGCACTGGGCGCGACAAGAGAGAAGATGGGGAAATGACGCCGGCAAGACCGGCAGCACGGAGTGAGAAGGAGCGCATGGCAGCGGATGACAGACGCCGCCCGTCCGCAGAGCGGATAGAGGAAGGGCGTCGGAGTGCGCGCCGAACCCAAGAGACGCTGGAGACAAGACCGGTTCGCCGGGAGCGGGAAGAGAAGCGCGAGACGCCTCCGGCCCGCCGGACAAGGGATGAGGAGCACGCGTCCCAGCCGGTTCGCCGGGAGCGGAGTATGGAGGCAGCAGCATCGGCAGACCGCGCAAAACGGATGCCGGAGGAAAGACGCCGCCGGGAAGCAGAAAGCGAAAATCGTTCCGAACGCGTCCGTAGAGAAATGCCAGAAGAAAGCAGTCCGGCTTGTGTCCGCAGAGAGGCATCAGAAGAAGAACGTCTGCAGCGCACCCGCAGAGATGCGGCAGAGGAAAGCCGTTCTGAGCGTCCGCGCAGAACTTCGGCAGACGGAAGCCGCGCAGAGCGGGAACGCCAGGCAGTGGCAGAAAGCCGACGCACAGAACGGGAACGTGCCGTTTCAGCAAAAGAAAGCCGCCTGCAGCGCGATTACACGCCGGCATCGGCGCATCGTGCGGCGAAAGAGTCTGCAGCATCGGGAGAACGCCGGAATGCACGCCCGGCGATTTATGTGCGCCCGGCATCCCGCTCGGAGCTTTACTACACGCTGGAACGGGAGGAATACGGTGATCGCCCAACGAGATATGAGTCGGAATCAGAGCGATCCAGACGCGCCCGCGAGGCAAAAGCCCGGTTAGAGCGGGATCGGCGTGATGAGGATGGATTTGAGTATATCGACGATCCGCAGTAAATAAAAGAGGAAAAGATGGATATCTGTCCAGGAGATTTCTGGTGGGTATCTGTCTTTTCTTTTATATCGATTTTTTGTAACAAGTTCACACAATTAACACAGTTTTACAGTTGACGAAAACACCTGTTTGTTATACAATCTATATAACAAATGATAAAACAGGCGGCTGACTGTATTTAGAAACGGGGTCTGCCGTCAGAATGAAAGATGGTGGAGTATGATTGTAGAGATTGATTTTAACAGTGAGGAAGCGCTTTATATTCAGCTCATAAACCAGATCATCATCGGGATTGCGACCGACCAGATCCGGGAGGGCGATACGCTGCCATCCGTGCGCCAGTTAGCGGATAACATCGGAATTAACATGCACACGGTCAACAAGGCATATTCTGTACTGAAACAGGAAGGTTTTCTGCGTGTAGACCGCCGCCGCGGGGCAGTGATTGCACTTGATACGGATAAGATGCGGACGATCTCGGAGATGCGCCGGGATCTCAGTGTAATTCTGGCAAGAGGTGTCTGTAAAAATGTGAGCCGCGAGGAGGTTCACAATCTGGTGGATTCCATTTATGACGCATTTACAGCGGAATAGCAGGTTCCGGCTGCGGGCGATGGTTTTTGTGTATTGGAACCGTTGCGGGATGTGTATGTTGGGAGGATAAATTATGCTGTGTGAGAAATGTGGGATTCGCGAAGCGAATATTAAATATACAGAAGTGTTTAACGGCGTCAAGACAGAGCATAATCTCTGCGCCCAGTGCGCGAAAGAGATGGATCTGGGACCGTACTCGGCACTGATTGAGGGAGAATTTCCGCTTGGAAAACTGCTTTCGAGCCTTTTGGGACTGACGGATGCGTCTGCCAGCCAGGCACCGAAAGAGGATGTGGTATGCCCGACCTGCGGCACAACGTATGAAGAATTTATCAAGAACAGCCGTTTCGGCTGCGCGGACTGTTATCATGTGTTTGATCCGTTGCTTGGAGAGAAAATTAAGAAATTGCAGGAAAATTCGAGCCATACCGGCAAACATCCGAAGATCCAGCCGCGCAGTCAGGCGGCTGCAGAGGTGACGAAGAAAGGAGAACTGGAATTCAGCCCGGAAGAGCAGATTAAGCAGCTGAAACGCAGGCTGGAAGCGGCGTTGCAGGAAGAAGACTATGAGACGGCTGCTGCCTGCCGGGATAAGATACACAGTCTGGAAGGAGAGATGAGACATGACGAAATGGTTTGAGGAAGTGGCGAATGATGCGTCCAATATCGTTTCCAGCCGGGTGCGTCTGTCTCGGAACTGGGAAGAATATAAATTTCCGAGCCGTCTGGAGCCGGATGAGGCGCGGACGATGATTGCCCGTTTAAAACAGAATTTCCGCGATCTGGGTGACCGGGACGGTCAGTTTTATGAATATGAAGATCTGGAATTGATGGAGAAGCTTGACCGCACCGCATTGCGGGAACGGCGGCTTTTAAACCGCACGCTGGCGGAGAAGACGACGCCGGGCGGGATTCTCTGTTCGGAGGATGAGCGGGTCAGCATGGTATTAAATGCGGACGATCATATCCGTTTACAGGTGCTGGCATCGGGACTCGATCTGCAAGAATGTTATGCAAAAGCGGATGCGCTGGATGATTATATCAACGAGAAGATTCCGTATGCATTTAATGAGAAATATGGATATCTGACGTCCTATCCGACGAATGTCGGAACAGCAATGAAGGCGTCTGTGGTCGTACATCTGCCGTCTCTGACGATGAATAAGAAATTTCAGGAACTTCTGGGCGATATGGGACGTTTCGGCACGACCGTGCGCGGCGTTTATGGCAGAGGCAATGAAAACTTCGGCGATCTGTACGAGGTAGTCAATCAGAAGACACTCGGCATCACCGAACAAGAGATTCTGGAGCTGGTAGCCAACGTGGCGGGGCAGCTCTCGGCGCAGGAAAATCAGTTCCGCGAGGTTTCTTTGTCGAGGCACCGCCTGGAGCGGGAGGATGAGGCGTACAAGTCCTACGGCGTTCTGAAATATGCGCGCCGGATGACGCTCAAGGAAGCGATGACATTTCTATCTCATGTCTGGGCGGGCATCGCGGACGGGCTGTTAAAACCGGCGGAATTTGTGAGCATTTACCGCCTGATGATCGGCATCCAGCCGGCAAACTTACAGAAACGTTCGAGCAAGCCGCTGGGACGTGAGGAATTGGAGGCAGAGCGGGCTCGGTATCTGCGGGAGGAACTGCCGAAGCTGGTGTAAAGTAAAAAGAAACAGGAGGAACAGTAAAATGATCGATCGTTTTACTCAGAAGGCCAGAGAAGCGATCCGTCTGGCAGTCGAGACAGCGCAGGAGCTGGAACACGGCTATGTGGGGACGGAGCATCTGCTTTTAGGACTGATAAAAGAGGAAACTGGCGTGGCGGCAGCGGTTCTGGCAGAACATGATGTGACAGAAGAGCGTGTCATGGAACTGATGGAGCGTCTGATAAGCCCGGCAGTGGCGACTCAGGTAGAGGGACAGATTGAGTATACGCCGGGAGCGCGCGCCGTGCTGCAGGCGAGTTATGATGAGGCGGTTTTTTTCAAAGCGCCTCTGATTGGAACGGAGCACATCCTGATTGCCATCATCAAGGATGGAAAATCAACTGCGTGCCGTTTACTCAATACAATGAATGTTAATATTCAGAAATTATATGTGGATCTGATGGGGGCTATGGGCGATGATGCGCCGTCCGAGGCAGCGGAAGATGCGGCAGCAGGACGGGTGCGCCCGGAGAAAGGCAATACACCGAATCTGGACAATTTCAGCCGGGATCTGACCCAGATGGCGCGGGACGGAAAGCTCGATCCAGTCATCGGCAGGGAACGGGAAATGAAACGTGTTATTCAGATTTTAAGCCGCCGGACGAAGAATAATCCGTGCCTGATCGGGGAACCAGGCGTCGGAAAGACGGCGGTTGTGGAAGGTCTGGCACAGTTCATTGTTTCCGGCAATGTACCGGAGACGATCGCGAAAAAGCGGGTTGTCAGCCTCGATTTGTCCGGCATGGTCGCAGGATCCAAGTACCGCGGTGAGTTCGAAGAGCGGATTAAGAAGGTACTTGCCGAGGTGCGGGAGAGTGGAAATGTGCTCTTGTTTATTGACGAGATTCACACGATCATCGGCGCAGGCGGCGCGGAGGGCGCGATCGATGCCTCCAATATCCTGAAACCGTCGCTGGCGAGGGGCGAGATTCAGCTCATTGGTGCGACGACGCTGGAAGAATACCGCAAATACATCGAAAAAGATGCGGCCTTGGAACGCCGGTTTCAGCCGGTTATGGTGGATGAGCCGACGGAGGCGGAATCCATTGAGATTTTGAAGGGGCTTCGCAGCCGCTATGAGGAACATCACAAGGTGACGATCCAGGATGAGGCACTGGTGGCAGCGGTGCGCCTGTCTGCCCGCTATATCAATGACCGTTTTCTGCCGGACAAGGCGATCGATCTGATCGATGAAGCATCCTCGAAGCTGCGTCTGACTGTATATACGGAGCCGGATGAGATCAAAAAGCTCGAAGCGGAGATCAAAAAACTCGAAGGTCAGAAGGAAGAG
>OJPV01001086.1_pt1 | contig 10607 bp, 6 predicted proteins | sample 1598581 | NCBI WGS metagenome assembly OJPV01 (sample SAMN03922501, study PRJEB24848) | human gut metagenome | isolation source: stool sample | host: Homo sapiens | place: Germany | collected 2011-11
GTCAACGCCTGCCACCGCATGGGCATCGGCGTCATCATGGACTTTGTGCCGGTGCACTTTGCCGCCAACGCCGACGCACTGGCAAAGTTTGACGGCACCTACCTGTACGAGTACGACAGCGACGTGGGACAGAGCGAGTGGGGCACCTGCAACTTCAACTACTACCGCCGGGAGGTGTGCAGCTTTCTGAGCAGCGCCGCCGGGCTGTGGATGGACGTGTACCACTGCGACGGCATCCGCATGGACGCCATCTCCCGCGCCCTGTACTGGCAGGGCGACCCCAACCGCGGCGTGAATCAGGGCGCGGTGAACTTTTTGCGCAGTTTGAACCACGGGCTGAACGAGCGCTGGCCCACCGGCATCTACATGGCGGAGGATTCCACCAACTTCCTCAAGGTGACCGCCCCCACCCGCTACGAGGGCGTGGGCTTTGACTACAAGTGGGACATGGGCTGGATGCACGACACGCTGGACTACTTTGCCACCCCCTTCGGCGAGCGCCCGGGCTGCTACGGCAAGCTGCTGTTCAGTATGCACTACTTCTACAACGAGCTGTATCTGCTGGCGCTGAGCCACGATGAGGTAGTGCACGGCAAAAAGACCATCATTGACAAGCTGTGGGGCAGCTACGCGGAAAAATGCGCCCAGCTGCGCACCCTGTATTTTTATATGTACACCCATCCCGGCAAAAAGCTGAACTTTATGGGCAACGAGCTGGCACACTTCCGGGAGTGGGACGAAAAGCGGGAGCTGGACTGGAACCTGCTGGAATACCCCTTCCACGATGCCTTCCAGAAGTACTTTGCCGCTCTGAGCCGCACCTACGCCTCCGAGCCCGCCCTCTACGATGGTGAGTACAACCCGGACTGCTTTGAGTGGGTGGCAAACAAAAGCTGCGCCGAGGGCGTGTACGCATGGCTGCGCAAGGGGCGCGGGCAGAACCTGCTCTGCGTGATGAACACCCAGGACCACGCCCACAAAAAGTTCCCCCTGTACCTCAAGTTCCCCTGCAGCGCAGAGCTGGTGCTGGACACCGAGGCCGGCACTTGGGGCGGCGTGCACAAGGCGCACCGCAAGCAGAGCATCCACACCACCGACGGCGGCGTGTTCGGCAGGGACTACACCCTGACGCTGGACCTGCCCGCCATGGGCAGCTATCTGCTGCGGCTGTCCCCGGAAGCCCCGAACCCGGACGCCGCCCGCCTGAGCGCCAACAGGGCACTGGCGCAAAAGCGCAAGGCGGCAAAGGCGGCTAAGGCCGCTGCGGAAGTTTCCGATAAGTAATATTTACGCAAAAATGTCCCGTCTGCTTTGAAAGCGGCGGGACATTCTGCATTTTTCGCCGCCGGGGTGCTGGACAGTGCCCCGGGGAGTTGTTATACTGTAAGGTGTGAAATTTTGCAAGGAGGGTCCTATTCCATGTCCGAACCCATTACAAAGCCCCGCGTTTCCGCTGCGGCGAAAACTGCGCTGGTGCTGGCGGCAGCAGCGGTGCTGCTGGCCGTTTTTGCGCAGGCTGCGCCCGGCAGCAAATTCTTTTTCCCGCTGGTGAGCCTGTGGTGCAACCTTGCCCTGTTTGCCTGTGTGCTGCTGGTGCTGCGGGTGGCGGGAATCAAATTTGACCTCTTCCACAAGGCGGTGCTCGTCGGCCTGTGGGCGGCAGCGCTGGTCTACTTTTTCTGGGCGCTTGGCCGCCGCAGCTTTGTGTATATCTGGGATTACGTCAACTATATCAACAAACAGTACTGGGCCGAAGCTGCCTTTCTGCAAGGCCCGGCGGCGGGCTTCCAGTTCATCTTCGGCTCCTTTGCCGAGGACTACACCAACTTCATCACCCTGTTTCTGGAGTTTCCCTTCTGCCTGAGCGACCGCACCGGCGACAGCTTTGCCTTCTGTCAGGTGTTCAGCATCCTGCCCATGCTGCTGGTGCTGCTGGCAGGGCTTACCATCAAGGTGGGGCAGATGCTGCGGGTGAAAAACCGCTTCTGGTACTTCCTCATCGGCATGACCTGGATGGTCACCTACCCGTGGCTGCGCATGAGCGCCATGCTCAGCCAGCCGGACTGGTTCGGCCTCATCTTCGGCTTCAGCATTCTGCTGCTCACGCTGGACTTCCGGTTTGAAAAGCTGGAGCCGGTGCGCTTTTGCCTTTTGTTTGCCGCCACGGCAGCCATCATCCTTTCCCGCCGGTGGTACTTATATTTTGTGGTGGGCTACTACTTTGCCTACGCGGTGCTGGTGCTGGTAAGCAGCGCGCGCATTGCCCGCGCCGGGCAGAAAAAGCAGGCGCTTTTGCAGGTGCGCAACCTCGTGCTGTTCGGCCTGATGAGCATGGTGGCCATGCTGATCCTGCTGTGGCCGATGGTCAGCCGCATCCTCGCTTACAGCTACGCCGAGCGCTATTCCTACTATAACGGCGGCGGCTTTGTGGCCGAGATCAGCCTGCAGTTCTGGCGCATGGGTCTGATGAACCTTGTGCTCGTGGGCATGGGGCTGTGGTTCTGCCTGAAGCGCCGCAAGATGCCAGCCCTGCCCTGCCTTGCCGGGCTGGAGATCCTGCTGAGCATGCTGCTGTTCACCCGCATCCAGAACACCGGCTCCCACCAGATGCTGCTGTTCGCGCTGGCCGAGGGCATCAACCGCTTCCGGACGGCAAAGGTCGTGTTCTGGGTGTTCACCCTCGTGTTTGCCACCTCGGTGCGCTGCTCTCCCCTGACCACCATTGCCCTGCCGGGCTTTCTGGTGGATCACTTCCCGCTGGCAGTCACCGAGGAGTTCGTCCGGCTGGACAAGCTGATCTATGACCGCAAGGATCTGCCGCAGATCAAGGCCATTGCCAACTGGATCGACACCCACTGCGCCGAGGGCGAGATCAGCTACATGATCCCCCACGATATGCTGTACTGCCCGGATCACTTCAAGAACTGCCAGCTGCCCGCAACCCCCATCAACGACAAGCTGGCCTTCGGCTTCTCGGTGCCGGGCACCCACAACTTCCCTATGCAGTTCTTCGAGGCCAAATATGTCCTCACCGCCGACCCCTTCCCCCAGACCTTTGTGGGCAACGGCGAGATGTCCCACAAGCTGAACGAGAGGTTCCTTGCGGTGCGGGACGAGTACTTTGCGCAGGAAGCCACCTTTGATATGGGCAACGGCACCACCTTTACCATTTGGCGGCGCACCGTGGCCCCCACCCGCGCCGAGGTGGAGTACTACCTGAGCGCCTTCAAGAAAGAGGACGCCCAGTACCCGGAGATGTTCTCCGAGATCGCAGAAAGCTGGCTGGCCGCCCGCGGGCTGTAACGCCGCTTTTATAAAAAGGAGTGTTCGACTATGGAACAAACTGCAAACACCATGCCCGCTGCCGCCTTGGGGCAGTACAAGGGGCTTGCCTTCACCCGCCGGGTGCGCCCGGTATCGGAAAAGGCCGTGGAAGCGGATATCGGCAATCTGGCGCGGGTCCACGCGCCCTTTGTGCCGGTCAGTGCGCCCGCCGCCCGCGGGATGCGCGTCACGCTGGATTTCGAGGGCTTTCTCGCGGGTGCGCCCATCCCGGACAGCCGGATGGAAAAGGTGACCGTAGTGCTGGGCACCGGGCAGCTGATGCCCGCCGCCGAAGAAGCGGTGTACGGTCACTGCGCGGGCGAGACCTTCCGGTTCGATTTTACCTATCCTGCCGACTTCCGGGTGCCGGAGCTTTCCGGCAAGACCGCGCAGTTTGAGATCTGCCTGCACACAGTGGAGCGCAAGCAGGTGCCCCCGGTGGACGATGCCCTTGCAAAATCGCTGGGCTTTGCAGACCTTGAGGCCCTGCGGGAGAGCCTGCGGGAGAAAAAGCGCCTTTCCCACGAAGCCAACGCCGACCGCATTGCCGGGGCGGCGCTGCTGGATATGGCAGGCGCGAACCTGACCGTGGAGCTGCCCGCAGAGCTGCTGGCGCAGAACGCCGAATACCAGATGAACCAGCTGCGCCAGCGGCTGCGCAAGAGCCAGATGACCATGGAGCTCTACTGCAAGAGCGCCGGGCTGACCCCGGAGCAGGTGCGGGAGGGCTACCGCAGGGAAGCCGAGCGCCAGCTGCGGGCAATGCTGGCAGTGCGCGCCATCGCCGAAGCCGAAAAGATCACCGTGACCCAGCAGGAGGTGGACGCCGAGATCGCCCGTCTTTCCAAGCTGCACGACACCCCGGAGGAGGAGATCCGCAAGGTGCTCAGCCGGGACGCCATCGCCGCCGCCGTGACCAACCAGAAGGTGCAGCGTTTCCTGCTCGACCACGCCGCCCTTACCTCTGTTGTGGAAAAGGAGTAAGACCATGGGCTTTTTTACCAGAACTGCAATGGATGCCCTGATGAAGACCAGCCATCCCGAGATCAACCGCCGCCAGTGCTGGAATTTGCACCCTCACCGCAAGCCCTGCACGACCTGCAAGGACATCTGCCCCTATGGCGAGGAGATCTTTACCCGCCCGAACCTCGTCAAGGACTGGGATCCCTGCACCGACTGCGGACTGTGCGTTTCCGCCTGCCGCAGCGGCTGCATTGCGCCTTCGCCGGAGCAGGTGCAGCGGGATACCGCCGCGGCGGACACCGACAACGATACCATCTGGATCGGCTGTGAGAAGTCCAGCCGCAAGAACACCGTGGTGCGCAGCTGCATCTGTGCCCTTTCGTGGGAGGCGCTGGCGTATCTGGCGCTGAACAAAAAGATCGTGCTGGACCTGACCCCCTGCGGGCAGTGCGAGAACGACCTGTGCGCCGAGCAGCTGCGCCGCGAACTGACCCGCCTTGTGGACTTTTTCGGTCAGCCGATGTTTGAAGCGCGGTTCTCGCTGGCGTATGAGGAAAAAGAGTACCCCTACCATGTGCAGGAGCTGACCCGCCGCGAGATGCTGGAACAGGTGAGCCACGGCTCCAAGAGCGGCACCAAAAAGCTGCTGCAAATGCTGCCCGGCCTGCGCAGCGAGGAGGACAGCGGGGTGGACTTCCGCCTGCTGCTGCACCAGCGCACAAAGCAGCTGAAAGCCGCCATGGAAACGCCCCTGCAGTACGGCTACTATATGCCCAAGTTCACCGACAACTGCTTTGGCTGCGGCCGGTGCGAGAAAGCCTGCCGCGCCAACGCTTTGAAGTTTGAGGAGATGCCCAATGGCCAGACCCGCATGGTGCTTACCCCGTGGAAGTGCAGCGAGTGCGGCGTGTGCATGAACGTATGCTCCAACAAGGGCTTTGACGGCATGAAGCTGTACCAGCTTACCACCCTTGGCCCCGTGGTGCTGCACAAGTGCACCAAGACCCTGTGCAAGCAGTGCGGCAAGCCCATTGCCCCGGACAGCGCCGAGGGACTGTGCTCGGTGTGCCGCATCAAGGCGCGCACCCTGAAACGGCAGGAGGAGGCGCGTCAGCGCGCCGAGCAGCTGAAGGCCGAGCGCGCCGCCAAGGCCGCCGAGGAAGCCGCCAAGGCAGCGGAAAACGCTGCGGAGACCGCTGCCGAAGCCACCACCCCGACCGTGGAGACTGCTGCAGCCCTGCCGGAGACCATCCCCGCCGGGCAGAGCGCTGCCCCTGCCAATGTAACTGCACCTGCTCTCGGAGAGCCGGTCTCCGAATGATGATAAAGAAAGGTCTGATCCTATGATGGAAGATGACAAGGAGCCGGTCTACGCCTCCAAGGCAAAGCCATGGCTGAAATATTATGACGAAAAGTACATCCACCAATCCGTGCCGGAGTGCTCGGCCTTTGCGCTGATCTGCCGCAACAACGAGCGGCATCTGGGCGATACCGCGCTGGAATACTACGGCCGCAAGTTCAGCTACGCCGACCTGATCGTGCAGATAAAAAAGACCGCCGCCGCCCTGCAGGCGCTGGGGGTGAAAAAGGGCGATATCATCACGGTGGTCAGCGTGATGACCCCGGAGGTGGTCTACACCTTCTACGCCGCCGACCTGCTGGGCGCTACCCTGAATCTGGTAGACCCCCGGTACAGCGTCGAGGGCATCCGGGAGTACATCGAGGAGGTGGAGTCCCGCCTGCTCATCTGCCTGAACGTGGTGTACCCCCGCTGCCATCAGGCCGCAAAGCGCACCAGCGTGGAGCGGGTGGTGGTGCTCAGCCCCGCCGACAGTCTGCCGCTGGCCAAAGCCGTGGGCTACAAGCTGACAGAGCCGGATAAAAACCGCTACGCTTCCAACGTGCTGCGCTGGAAGGCTTTTATCGCCGCAGGCAAAGGGCACAGCCCCGCCGCCGCTCCCTACGACCCCCAGCACACCTGCGTGGTGGTGCACACCGGCGGCACCACCGGCTCGCCCAAGGGCGTTATGCTGACCGACTACTGCTTCAACGCCCTTGCGCAGGAGTTTGCCGCCCAGAGCCGTCTGTTCCACCGCGGGCAGAAGCTGCTGAACGTCATGCCCCCCTTCATCGCCTACGGTTACAGCTGCGGCATCCACATGCCGCTGGTCATGGGGCTGCATATCATCATCATCCCCAATCTGGACCCGGATAAGCTGGGCGCACTGGTGTGGAAGTACAAGCCCGAACACATGTTCGGCGTGCCCACCCACTACCAGCAGCTTGCCGCCGACCCGCTGCTGAAAAACAAAGACCTCTCCTTCATCCGCAACTACGCCGCCGGAGGCGATTCCCTCTCGCTGGGCGCGGAGCAGACGGTGAACCGGTTCCTCAAAGCCCACGGGGTGGAGTACCCGCTGGCAAAGGGCTACGGCATGACCGAGGTATCCTCGGCGGCTACCATCGCCGCCGGTAACGTGACAAAGCCCGGCAGCGTGGGCATCCCCATGGTCAACACGGTGGTCTCCATCTTCGAGCCGGGCACCGAGACCGAGCTGCCCATCGGTCAGCGCGGCGAGATCTGCATCTGCACCCCCACCGCCATGAAGGGCTACTACAACAAGCCCGAGGAGACCGCCTACCTGCTGCGCCGCCACGCGGACGGCCAGCTGTGGGCGCACACCGGCGATATCGGCTCCATGGACGAGGACGGCTTTGTGTATCTGGACGCCCGCATCAAGCGCATCATCATCCGGCACGACGGCTTCAAGGTGTTCCCCTCCATGATCGAAAACGTCATCAGCCGCCACCCCGCCGTGCACCAGTGCTGCGTGGTGGGCTGCGCCGATACCGACCACACCCAGGGACGTCTGCCCTTCGTTTTTGTGGTGCTGGAGCCTGCCGCCACCGGCAAAAAGCGCCAGATCCTGCGGGAGCTGCGCCAGCTGTGCCTTGAGGAGCTGCCGGAGTATGTGCAGCCCGCCGCCTCGGCCTATAAGATCATTCCCGAAATGCCCCTGACCCCCGCCGGTAAGGCCGACTACCGTAAGCTGGAAGAAGAGGTGGGGTGAACCCTCCCGTGAAAAGGGGATTCAGAAAAGCCCGCAGGCTTTTCTGAATCCCGAATAAAAAACCAATTCCGCTCATTATGGCCAGAGCACAAGCGGAGGCCATTTTCAATCGTCCCGTCTGCCTTTAAGAAAGAAGGAATCCTCCATGAAACATCCCCGTTTTACCGCATGGCTGTGCAGCGCCGCTGCGCTGGTGCTGCTGGCTGTGCCTGCCTTTGCCCAGCAGCCCGACGCCCTGCCGCCGGAACAAGCCGCCCCCGCCGCGCAGGAGCAGACCGCCGAGGCAGCTGCCCCGGACGCGGAAGCCCCCACTGCGGAAGCCCCTGCCGCCGATCCTCAGCGCACCTATGTGGCGCTGGGCGACAGCATCGTTTCCGGCGTGGGTCTGCCGGATTTCAAGTACACCGAAGCCGCCATCGGCATAGACGCGGCCCCAAACTTCGAGGGCTACCCGGAGCAGTGCTATGTTTCGCTGGTGGGCAAAGGCCTTGGGCTGGACCGTCAGCACGCCATCAATCTTGGCCTGCCCGGGCTGACCACCGGCGACCTTGCGGATATGCTGCACACCGGCGCAATGCCCCAGATGAACCAGCAGGCGGGCACCTACTACGTCTACCCCCAGATGCTGGACTACCTCAAGCGCGCGGATGTCATCAGCGTGCAGATCGGCTCCAACGATGCGCTGGTGCCCGCCCTTGTGGCGCTGGGCAACGCCACCAACTGGAAGAGCGAGCAGCTGGTAGCCACCATGGTCAGCGGCGTGCTGCGCGAGCCCAGCTTTGAGAACCTGCAGCGGCTGAACAGCGACCTTTCCCGCCTGCGGCTGACAAGGGAAGAAAAACAGGCCACCACCCAGCTGCTGCTGGGCGGCGGTACGGACGCCATCTGCGAGCAGGCGTATCAGGAAGCCGCCGTGCATATGCCGCAGGTCGTAGCGGAGCTGCGGGCGCTGAACCCGGACGCGCAGATCATCCTTTTGGGCTACACGAACCCTGTGCCCCTGCTGCCGGAGTGGACACAGCTGTTCCGGCGGCTGAATGCCCTTAGCAAGAGCCTTGCCGCCCAGAACGAGAACGTGACCTATGTGCCCATCCCCTTTGCCATGACCGCCGCCGACGCCCACCCCACCGTGAGCGGGCATAAGTACATCGCCAACCGCATCCTGCGGGCGATCAAAAAATAACCACAACGCACCATGCCGGGCAGCCTGCAAGCTGTCCGGCATTTGCTGTCTCCCCCAAAAATCGCACGTTTTCGGTGGATTACGCGGGGGGAAATACTTCGCCAGTTTTTGGCAGAGTTTTCCCGCGCGGCGGGCGCTGCCATGCGCTGCTGCGTTTGTTTTTGTTTTGCGGCGGCTGTGCTTGCATTTACAACGTGTATATCCAGAGCGCAATAATACCCTCTGGCCCTCAAAAAGTACACACTGGTTTTTCCGCGTCCATCGCCTTAGGATAAGGGTAGATACTTTATGTCCAAAGGAGGTTTTTTACATGGACGCAAACAAGTACCGTACCGCCTACGACAAGGCGCAGGCCGTCCAGCACGAGGTGTGGACGGAGCTGTGCCAGCATCTGGAGCACGCGCCGGACGCCCAATTGCTCAGCGATTACACCGCCACGCTGGTGTATACGCTGGACAAAGACCGCCGCGAAGAAGCCCTGCGGCTGCTGCGGGGGCAGCTGTACAGCCGTCAGCTGCGGGACACCGGCCGGGTGGAGAGCTGGTTCACCGACTGCGGGGCGCGCATGGGGCAGGATATCGAGGGCTTTGTGGCAAACGCCCGCCAGCAGTATGTGCAGGCAGGCCTTGCCGAGGAGCAGCGCGCCGAAGCCGAAGCCAAACAAAAGGCCGGGCGCGGGCGGTTCCGTATCCGTCCCGCCAGCGCCTTTGCGCCGGAGCGCGCCGCCTATCTGGTGCAGCCCTACCTGCCCCGGGGCATGGTAAGCATTCTGGGCGGGGTGTCCGCTGCGGGCAAGACCAGCCTTGCGCTGGATGTGTGCGCCCGGCTTACCCGGGGCGCAGCCTTTGCGCCGGAGGACCCGCCGCAGCCCCCCGCCACCGTGCTCTACCTTACCGCCGAGAACGACCCCAACAAGGTGCTGCGTCCCCGCGCCGAGGCCATGGGGGCAGACCTTGACCGGCTGTATTTTCAGGATGGTGCCAGTTACAGCATGGGCGACGAGGAGCTTGCCGCCCTGTGCCGGGTGTACCGCCCGGCGCTGCTGGTGTTCGACCCCATCCAGAGCTATCTGGGGCAGGGGGTGCAGATGAACCGCGCCGAGCAGGTGCGCCCGCTGCTGGACCATCTGGGTGCCCTTGCTAAGGAGCTGGACATGGCGGTGCTGCTCATCAGCCACATGAGCAAGCCCGGCCCCGGGGTATGCAGCGCGCTGGACCGTCTGCTTGGCTCCAGCGATTTCCGCAACGCCGCCCGCAGCATCCTCATTGCCGGGCGGGACCCGGAGCACCCGGAGGTGCGGGTGGTGGCCCACGCCAAAAACAGCCTTGGTCAGCCCGGCGAAAGCCAGCGCTACCGCATCTGTCCGCAGGGCACGGTGGCCTACGACGGCCCCTGCACCCTTACCGCCGACGCCATCATCCGGGAGGCGGGCACCCCCGCCACCGGCAATGGCCGCCCCTCTGCCGCCCTTGCCAACGCCATCGAGGCGCTGGAAAAGCAGCTGTCCTTTGTGGGCTGGGTAGAGGCGGGCGAGGTGTACCGCCTGTGCGCCGAGCGGGATATCTCGGTAAGCACCATACGCCGCGCCCGCGTAGCACTGGGGTTGAAAACACTCTACATTGGAAATCAGCCCAACCGCAAAAACTATTGGTATCAGCCAGAACTGGAAGAAGCCTCTGTGGTTGCGGATATCACAAACCAGAACCAGCAAATACAGCTGGCTTGATGCACCGCAGGGCTTCTGAATGTTCAAAACCCCTTTATAAAACTCTATTACTACTATGGACTTTTGAACAGCTAGAACTTTTTAACGTATCTATGCTTATTCCTAGTTGTTCAAGATGAACAACTAGGGCAAAAACCACCGTTTTTGTACGGTTAGCGTTTCTAGTTGTTCAAAACCCCCTCTGCTTTTTGAACAACTAGAGATATAGCGTATATCCGTTGTTTGTTTTCTTGCAAGGCTCAAAAGCCGCCGAAAGCTGCGCCTTTCTGCGCATTATTTTTTAGTTGTTCAAAACCCCCTGTGTATCATAGGAGACTTTTGAACAGTCGCCCTTGCCGGG
>OJPV01001091.1_pt1 | contig 10559 bp, 5 predicted proteins | sample 1598581 | NCBI WGS metagenome assembly OJPV01 (sample SAMN03922501, study PRJEB24848) | human gut metagenome | isolation source: stool sample | host: Homo sapiens | place: Germany | collected 2011-11
GCCTTGACCTTATCGACCTCGCTATGACTTTGGAGGACGAATTCAGAAAAGAGGTGCCGGACGAGGCGCTTGAAAAGATGAAAACGGTGGGAGACGTAGTAGCATTCATAGAGGAAAAGTAAGCGGTATATTTTCGGGGGATAGGAAAAAAGCTCGGAGCAAAGAGTAAGCTCTGCCAAATAAAAACTACTGTTTATACAAAGATTTGTCTTTTGTTTTTTTGCGTTCCGGACATTTTTAACATCCCCTAGTTGACATTCCGAGGCAAAGAATTTATAATCTGTTTATGTATAAAACGGAGGATTTCAAATGGATAAAAAAATAATCGCAGTTATCTGTGCTTCCTTAATCGTAATATCGGTAGCTTTTGCCTCATGCGGAAAAAAGAAGCCGACTATAAACGCCAAAGACGCCACATACGAGGTTGTTACCGACGAAGAGGGCAACACTGTTCTCAATGAGAACGGCGAGATTGAAATATATGTCACCGACGAGGACGGCAAAAAGGTCACGGACGAAAACGGCGAAATTAAAACGGGTGCCGTTCCGTTCCCCGATCAGATAACCGACGGCGTATTTCACGAGACAAAGTATTTTAAAATGGTTTATCCCAACGGCTGGACCGTGGGCAATTCAGGTATAGCCACCTCAAAGAAATACAAGGGGCTCGACGCGCAGGTTATGTATTCCGGCGCGGCGACTGATGACAGCGCAGCGGAAAATGAGGCAAATAACACCGTTTCGCAGTGGAATCAGATTTTGTCGCAGGCAGGCGACGCGGTAACGGGCGTAACCGTTGAGCAGCGTACCGTAACGCTCGAAAAATGCGGAGCCACCGCATACGTAGTCGAGGTCAAAAAGGCGGACGACAAAAACCCGAAAACATATTCCGCATATCAGCTCACCATGGATTTTGTCTGCAACGGCGGGCTTTACCACGTGCAGTGTTTTACCGAGGACGGCAACACCTTTGACGGCAGCCTTGATTTGGCGGCAATGTACGGCGCAAATCTCACAATTAAATAAGATTCAAATGATAACATCATAGTTTGAAGCAAAAATTTGCAGCGGTTCAACGGCGAATGTCGGTTGAGCCGCTTTTTGCCTCCCTTTACAAGGGAGGTGGGTTGCCGCAAGGCAAGCCGGAGGGATTTTCTCAAAAAATAGATTTTAAAAAGAAAGTGCTTCGCTGTTTAATCCCTCAGTCACCTGCGGTGACAGCTCCCTTTACAAGGGAGCCTATATAAATCCCTCAGTCTACTCACTTCGTTCGCAGACAGTTCCCTTTTCAAGGGAGCCTATATAAATCCCTCAGTCTACTCACTTTGTTCGCAGACAGCTCCTGACGGGAGAGAGTCCCCTTTGTCGCTCCGCGACATTTCCCCACACTGTGGGGAATTACCCTATTCAAGGGAGCCTGAATAAATCCCTCAGTCTACTCACTTCGTTCGCAGACAGCTCCCTTTTCAAGGGAGCCTATTTAAGCCCTCTGTTTTTACCCGAAAATCACCGTAAAAATGTTCAAAACCGTGTTCAATACTTGTCAAAAAGTTCAAAACTCGAAAACGTTAACAATTTGTTCATAATTTTACAACAACATTGCCAATTTTGTTTGCCACTTTTGCCCAAAAATAACAATTCTATTTGTTCAATACAGAAAATCAACAAATTTGTGTGAACAATTTATTGACTTTTTTCGTTTAAAATTCTATACTTTAACTAACCATAGGAATGGTGTAATAGGGCGAAGTGCCCCCTTTTTTGAGGGAGCGCTGCCGCACGGCTGATTTACCGTGCAGTTTCCATCCCGTTTTGATACACATCCTACGGTAATATGCTCGGGTGTGTATCATCAGTTTTCCACCGATTCATTTTTACGGAAGTGGAAACGGTGGAAACCGACCGAGTTAACGTGCCGAAATCGGTTTGCTTTCTTGTAAATCAAAGAGCGGTCAGAAGTACAGCGGATTTTGTGCGAGGAATTGTTGCGGGGAGTGCCGCCCGCAGAAAAAATCGGGTACGCATACATGGTTTTAATGTAAATCTTTTTAGGAGGAAAAAACACGTATGAAAAAATCTACCAAATTGTTAAGTGTCATCTTGGCAGTTGTCATGATTTTCTCAACTATGTCCGTAATGGCGTTTGCCGCAAAGACGGAGTATCAGACCTCTGATAACCTTACCGCTCTTGACGCATACAGCCCGGACGGCGCGGTAACAAGACTCTCTACCGAAGAGAGAATGTCAGTCGTATTTGACTTCCTCGATGTTACCCTTGCCGCCGCGAACATAAACATGGGCGATGTTATTAACAAAGCAGGTTTGCATCTTGTTATCGACCTTCGCTCGGTTAATGCTCTTTGCGGAACCATCGACAGCGCTCAGGCTCTTCTTAACAACGGACTTGTTAAGCTTGTCAAAGGCTTGCTCGGCATAGTTAAAGACGCTAACCTTAAAAACTGGCCGTCGGGCATGACAAGAGAAAAGAACGCTCAGCTTGACATAGTCAACGGCATTGCAACTCTTCTTAACGACAACGCAGGTCTCGTTAAAAAGGTTATCAACGACGGCAAACTCGACGTCGGCATTATCGGCAACTTTGTTGATATCTCCGGCGTTAATAAGTACCTCTCGGATCTTCCGGGTATGTTAAAAGGCCTCGTTTATCCGATGTTCGCAAGAGTTGACGATGACATGGAGCTCATCAACACTTATTCAACAACAACCGAAAATCCCGACACTCTTATCAAGAATGTCCTCATCAACGCTATGTCTAAGCCGCAGAGCTATACTTCTTATAAAGAAGACGCTTCCGGCAACTGCATAAGCAATCACATTGCTCTTCCGAAAAGCGCTGAAGCAGGCCTTCGTGATTATTATGTTAAGGGCTCAGACTCTAAGGGTGCTTACATCGAGGTATTTGAATATGATACCGCCAAGAAGACATATGTTTCTCAGGATGAGAAATATTACAAGACCGAAGAAACCGATATGGAAGGCAACGGCACAGGCGTTTATGTTTACACCAACGCTTCGGGCGAAAACGTAAAATATTACGTTAAAGACAGCTACTTCCTTCCCTCACTTGCCACAAGCGATAAGGTTTCGGAAATCTTCAATCTTGACAGCAATACTCTTGTTTCGGCTCTCTATCAGATAGCTCCCTATGTATTTAAGGATCTTGCTCCCGTTGTTCTCAACGGTTCCGTTAAGATGCTTCTTGCACAGTGGTTCGGCGCTGAAAAGACCGAGCTCTTCGGCGGCAAGGCTTCAGAGGCCACCGCTGTTCTCGCTAAGCTTCCGCCAGATGTAAAGGCATTCTATTCTAAGGCTGCCGGCGCATATAACTGGGAGTGGTCGGACTTCACAATAGGCTCCGACGACAACGGCTATTATCGCCTTGTCAGCAAAGACGGTCTCACCGAGACCTGGCTCAAGTTTGATATGTCCACCGCTAATTCGTTCGCTAAGCTCATTAACTGGAACTACACCATCTCCGGTGATTTCGTTAACGAGTTTATGCCCACAGCTGCAAACGACGGCTCCGTTACTGCTTCGGCAGCGGGTTATACCACCGTTCTTGCATCGCTCAACGATTTTGTCGGCAAGGCAATCGACACAATGCTTTCGGATACTGCAAAGGCTGCAATCAATTGGACAAAGGGCGATAATACAAAGCTCATTCCCAATCTTCGCAAGGCTCTTCAGTATGTAGCAGCTTATAACCCCGAGTATCTCTTCGGTACCGGCTATGAGACTGTTTATGCAGGCTACTATGACACAGTTGTAGATAAGACCGCTTCCAATCAGGATGTTGTTACCGCTCTCGGCGCAATCGGCGTTAAGGCTCTTATGCCTCAGATAATTCTCCCGTCGGCTGCCGAGCTCAAGGGACAGAACGTAACCGCTCTTCTCGCTTGCGTAATTCGTGAGCTTGCAACTCAGTTCGTTCCGACTTACAACTATGACGCACTTATTTATGCCGATTACAACTCGAAGACCCTCGTAAAGGGTAAGGACAGCGGCTATTGGCTCGATGTTATCTTTACCATGGGCACCGACATCGGTATGAAGTATCTCTCCAAGCTTGCCGACCTCGGCTCCGATAAGGCTGACGGCTACAGCGTTGCAGCCTCCAAGACTTATAAGCTTGCAGACTTCGAAAAGAACACACGCGCTTGGGAAGACACCATTGACTGGATAATCGACTGGGCTCTCACCTCTGACAACGAGTGGTGCTGGAAGGTACAGAAGCTCATCAACACCGATGGCCTTGACCTCAACCTTGCTACCGCACAGGATCCGTGGGTTAAGCTCGACAAGATTATCCGCGACGTTCTTCCTGTTGAGAAGATAGTCAACGAAACCGCTACTGACGGTAAGACCTTCCTTGAGACTGTTCTCAGAGAAGACATTATCGACAGACTTCTCAACCTTGACGTAAGCAAGCTCCTCGGTACAAACAGCGTTACGGGCATATTCAATATTCCTGCTAACAGCACTCTCAGAACCGAGGCTCTGTATCCCGCAGTATTCAGAATCGTAAGAGAACTCCTTAACAAGGTTCTCGGCAAGGTATGCGGCAACACCGCTCTTATCGCCGATTCTTACAATTCACTTGACGCTATTCTTCAGAAGGGCGCTATTGCAGACCTCGCAGAGAAATTGATTGTAGGTATTGCCTATGCCGTTAAAACAGGCGGTCTTCTTGACGTAGCTCTTCCGATCGTAAACTTCTTCCTCGGCTGGACTACTAACGCTCAGTCCTATGCTGAGCCTAAGCTTACAGTAGATAAGGGTACACTTAACTATGTACAGCTTACAAACGGCCAGATGAATACTACTCTTAAGGTAACAAACGCATCTGCAGGTATGATCTTAAAGCACGGCGATACATATGATCATCCTTATATGCTCACTCTTAAGTCTGTTACCGTTAACGACACCGAAATGCTCACAAGCGGCGAAAAGACTCTTTCACCGTATGAGAGCACCGATGTTACTCTTAACGCGGCAGTTCCCACAGACAGCCTTGTAAAGGTAACCGCTGTTTATAGCTTCACCTTCAAGGACGGTACTGCTTACAACGGCGACATTACTTCCACTACCTTTGAGTATGCAACCAACGATACAGCCGATACCGTCGGCACCCCTTGGTCTAAGGAAGATAAGAAGACAAACTTATATGAGGTAGTTAAGATGAAGGGTGAAACCACCACAGATTACCTTGTAACAAGTGCATCGGCTCTTGCTTCTGCTATTTCAAACATTGCCGTAACCTGGACTAACCAGAGAGATTCTGATTGTAAGTTCGACGCAAGCTCTGTTTCCGCTTATAATTCAACCTACTTTGAGTCCTCGGGTCAGGCAGAGGCTCTCGTCGGTCAGAAATTCTTGACAGGCGATCCCAACGGTATTGTTACCGTTAACCCGCTCAGACTTAAATCCGATGTTGACGCAGCGACGGTTCCCTCGGGTGCCACATATGCTCTCGGTAACAGCTCGGTAACTGTTTACGGTGAATACAGGAAACGTCACGGTACTCTTACCATGACTGCCCCGTTCGGCACTCTCTATTACTACAATGCGATGCCGATTAAAACTCTTGTAGACAGCGAGTTCAAGGCTAACCGCGATTCTTCTAAGTATCCGGCAGAGGCTTGGAACACTTACTGGACAGCTCTTACCGCTGCTGCTAAGATTGCTTACGGCCCGTTCAAGAAGGCTAACCTCGGCAATTACAGTGATGCTAATCTCACTGCAGCCATAACCGCTCTTGAAACCGCCGTTAAGGCTCTTGATACAGCAAGCACAACACCTTCAAGCGGTTCCGCAACCGTTACACCGGCTCCCATTGAGGCTGCTCTTAAGGATGCCGGCGACATCAACTATCAGAACTTCGACCTCTATGCTTATTGGGCTTACGAAAAGGCAATGAAAGCCGGCAACGCTATCATTGACGCTTACAAGGGCCCCGTAGCTCCCGAAAAGTACATTGACGGCAGCTCACTTTCAGAGGCTGAAATTACTGCTATTGCCAACAAGGCAAACACTACATATAAGAGTGCTATCGTAGCTTCCATGAAGGCTCCTTCAATCGAAGCTCAGAACGCTTATATGGATGCCGTAAAGGCTTACAAGGCTCCCAGTTATTCAGAGCTTGAAGTCCTTAACAGCGCTAAGAACATTGCTTGGTATGCAAGCTTCCTGAAGAGCGCTGCGGTTACAACTCAGAAGCAGTTCCTTGATAAGGAAATCAAAGCCGCTAAGGCTCAGGGCTACAAAGAGGCTGATTACACAGCAGGCTCTTATGCAAGATATACCAAGGCTCTTGCAGCTGCCGAGGCATTAAATGCCAACGCTAATGCTCTTCAGTCCGAGGTATTCGATGTTAAGTATGAGCTTGAAATCGCTCAGCGCGCTCTTATGCCGAAATCGGCTTCTGCTCTCGAGGCAGGTGCTTACACCGAGCTTGAGGCAGTTATAGCTCAGGCTAAGTCAATATTCACTGACAACAGTGCATATACATTTGACGCATCAAAAGCTGACGGCCTTACAGAGACCGAAGCTTATGCTAAGCTCGTTTCCGTACTCGGCTATGAGTACACCGATGAGAAGGGCAACACAGCAAACCTTTACAGCGGCTCCGCTGAAAACTATGCTGCAAATGACCGCTTCTATTCAAACGTTGTAGCAGCTCAGATTGACGCTGTTATCACAAACCTCAAGAATGCTATGGCTCCGTTCGTATGCAAGTACGTAGCAGTTCCCACCACAGCGGGTTCAAATGAGGGCGTTTCCGTAACAGAGAGCGCTTCTCTCATCACCGGCGTAACACCCGGCTCGCTCGCTACTGCCGACGACGTACTCGCAAGAGTAACGGCTAAGGATTCTTCGGCTACAACTCTTAATGTTGCCGCTAACGCTGCAGGCCTCTATGGTACAGGCGCTACCGCAACACTCAGCCTCAAGTCGAGCGGTGCTCCGGTTGCTATCTACACAGTCGTTATCTACGGCGATGTAAACGGCGACGGTGTTGTTGACGGATTCGATGCTTCCTCCATGGACCTCGCAATCAACAACAAAGCTGCTCTCACAGGCGCTTATAAGACTGCAGGCGGCCTTGCTACCGGTAAGGTTGACCTCGCTAACTACGGCCTTGTAGTTGACGCTGCTTACGGCGGAACTGCAATTGCTCAGAAGTAATTTCCTTTAATTACTTAAGTTAAAACCCGGTGGGGGAGGCGTCTCCCCCACAAGGGCGTATGTAATGGGATATTCTTAAAAAGATTAGAGCATATACTTTAAAAGTGCGGCGGAATAGTTTTGTGAAAAAACGGTACAAAGCTTGTAAAGCTCGCGAGGGAAAAACTTTATTTGTGATAGCGTAAGGGATATTTTCTTTCGGTGTGCCATTTTTATTCACAAATTATTGACATTGTGCTCTCAAAAGTGTATATTTAATATTGATTAAGAATAGAAGGAGGCAAAAAATGACCAAGGCAAAAAAGGCTATTAGCCTTATTGTATCTGTAGTTATGCTCCTTGGCGTGCTTGCAGTCGGCGTTTTCGCAAATGATAATACAGGTGTCGCAGAAAACGGCACTATCGCTTTATCGTTTGACAAGGCGTCATATAGCGCAGGCGATACGGTCAAGGTTACCGTAAAATTAACCACAGATTATTATGCTGCAACGGTTTCTGTTCCTGTTCAGTATGACAGCAGTGCTGTTAAGTTTGTAAGCGGCACAACCGCTTCAACGCTGTTCGGTGCAGGCGATGCAACAAAGACGGTCGTAAATGATGCTGCTGCGGGCGGCAAGACTTATGTCTATGTCGGCGTATTACCGCAGGCTGCCGGCGGAGCTGTTGCTCAGAAGGCAAACGGCGTCGTACTTTCGACCCTCACCTTTACCGCTTCTAAGGCCATTTCCGATACTGCGGCCGCTTTCGGTGTGCTTAACGATCAGAAATCAATGACCAATCTCGGCGGTAAACTCTATGTAGGTTCCTACAAGACCTCTGATGTAACCTCTACGGTTTATACCACAGGTCAGAAACTTACTTTCCCGGTAATGAAGGCTGTAGCTGCAGCTGATCCGGAACTTATCCTTACCGAAGAAGGCAACGGTGCGGTTATCAGAACCAACCTTTGCACTGGCTCGGGCGACTATGCCGGCTGTGTATTCGGTATAGATACCATTAATGGCGCAAACATTGAGGATTATGTTACTACAAAGGCAGGTTCTATTGAAGTAGTTGCCAACGATCAGGGTAATATGACTACCGGAGCTACCATCCTTCTTAAAGATGACAGCGGCAAAGTAGTTGCAACCTATGTATTCATTTACTTCGGCGATGTAAACGGCGACGGTGCAGTTGATGGTACCGATGCGGTTGCTGTCGAATTACATGATGCTTGGATTGAAACAATAGATGAAGATACTGCAGCATATTATGCAGCAGATGTAAACGGCGACGGTGCGGTTGATGGTACTGATGCAGTTGCTATTGAAGCACACGATGCTTGGCTCGAAACTCTTCCTGACCAGAATGTGATTGCCGGTAACGTCAATACTGCTTGGTAATGTCCTTTTAATCAATCAATTTTTACAAATAGGAGATTAATTTATGCTTAAGATGAAGAAAATTTTAAGTATTGCTCTTGTTGTAGTCATGCTCTTAAGCACAGTCGCAATCAGTTCTTTCGCTATTGATACCGGAAAAACTTTCGGTCTTGTACTTGAATCAGATAAGAAAGCATCTGAAATCGTACCAGGCGCAAAAGTTACGGTTACATTAAAATTCGAAGTAGCGGATTTCGACAACTTCCTCTTCTCTGACTCACGTACATGTCTCTTGTATGACAGCAATGTTTATACTCCTGACCTTTCTTCACGTGTTTTCTTGGGAGACCTTGCAAATTATGCAAAGGATGCTACTAAACCTAACATCAATGCAAAGTTTGCCGCCACTTGTATGAGCAACTCAACAATGAGTGATGCAGACAAAGCGCTGTATAACAGCGGTGTTATGCAGCAGATTCTTGCCGACGGTCCTAACCTTGGTGCTACATCTAAAAAGGGTGTAAAGATCACAGAAGAAGCTAATGGCATTTCTGTACCTGAAATGTCAATCACATTTGACGTAACCGGTGATGCAGCTGCAATCGCGGCTGGCAACATCAATATTGCAATGTGTGACTCGAGTACTAATGCAGCTCAGTATTTGAAGCAGACCGCTGGTACTACCGCTAACCCTACAGTTATTCCTCACGATAAAGTAAGTGCGGCAAAAGGTAATATCCTTGCTAACATGCCGTCAGCTCCGTCTTATGCTGTAGCTAAGTATAAGACTCAGGTTAAGTTCACAGGCGATAAGACAACTGCTCCGGATGATCTCTTCCAGTTCAGACTTACTTCGGTTATCACAGCTGCTGACTTCGCTGCTATGAACTCAAACGGCAATACAATTAAGAGCGTTGGCTTCATTGCTGCCAACACAGGCGCTGCCGATGCAGCTGATGCTAAGGCAGCAGTTGAGAAAGGCACCGCACTTCCGTCAGCTTGGAAGGCTGCTTCTACCGACTATGTAAGTCAGGCAAACGCTTCTTCCGATGCATACTTCGGCGCAATCGTCAAGAATATCTCTCATGCTTCTCAGGCAACTGATATTGACTGCATCGCTTATGTATGCTACAATGACGGTACTGCCGATCATTATGTTTGGTATTCCGCAGCTGTAACTGCTAAAGTTGCTTCAGGATATGATGCTGCTGTTGCTGCTTGGAAAGCTCAGTAATTGAATTTTACCAAGAAACCACAGCGAAACTTTACTATCGGTTCGGCTGTTCAAAACTGAATATTCCGTTCCGACATTAAATTTTATTATTATATCTTGAAAGGAGATTAAATCTCAATGAAACAGGTTTATCAAACACCGGATTTCGATGTTTCTGCATACGAGCTTGATGATATCATCACAATCTCCATAGGCACCGGCCCCGTAGAGGGCGGCGACTCGGGTTGGGTTGAGATCTGACGCTCACGTAGCAATCGATCCGATTTATTAACAATCATAAGCAGAGCAAGGTTCGCCTTGCTCTGTTTTTTTGTGCCCTGTTTTGCATTTTGTGCACCATTCCGTTTCTGTACCCCATTCTGATATCGTGTGCCTATTCTGTTTTTGTACTTAATTTAGGTGCTGTATGCCTATTCTTTTTTTGTGTGTCATATGAGGAGCTTTTCACACGCCCCTGCCCGCCCTTTTCACTATTCGTTTTCCACTTCCGTTTTCGCCTTTTTACTTTTCAGCCTCACTTGCAGAGAGCAAGCCTCGCCAAAGCAGTTTGGAAGCTTTTTGCCTCCCTTGAAAAGGGAGGTGGGTTGCCGAAGGCAAGCCGGAGGGATTTTGTAGGGTTATATGGAATTTAAATAGAAAGCAAATTACTTTTTAATCCCTCAGTCTACTCACTTCGTTCGTAGCCAGCTCCTGACGGGAGCCCGTCCCCTTTGTCACTACGTGACATTTCCCCACACCGTGGGGAATCACCCTTTACA
>OJPV01001093.1_pt1 | contig 10535 bp, 10 predicted proteins | sample 1598581 | NCBI WGS metagenome assembly OJPV01 (sample SAMN03922501, study PRJEB24848) | human gut metagenome | isolation source: stool sample | host: Homo sapiens | place: Germany | collected 2011-11
GTCGAAGCACAAAAAAGCTAGCGCTGCGCCAGTCGGCGCTATCGCTTTAACGCTTTTTTCGCTTCTCCATTTATAGCCCCTCAGTCGCTGCGCGACAGCTCCCCCGAGGGGGAGCGGGCACGCCCGCACACTTTGCGGTTGAGCCGGAAACTTTGTCGCCATGCCAAAGGCTCCCCGGGGGGAGCTGTCGAGCGTAGCGAGACTGAGGGGCTTCAAATCGGCGGAGCCGGAAAAGACTGAAGATTCACGCCGAACAGGCGTGAATCTTCAGTCTTTTCCGGTGTAGCTCACTTCTTTGGGGTTAAAAGGGGCGAGCAGCCCCTTTTTCGTGGCTCCAGCGCGTCGAAATCGCTGGCACTTTTCTGGTTCTCTTTTGGTGTCAAAAGAGAACATCCCCGGCTACCACCTGCTACCCCTGCGGAGGGCATTCCAAATCATCCCACACAGTCAAAAGGCCGCTGCACGGTGAAGTGCAGCGGCCTTTGGTTTTCCACATTTTTACTTGGCGGTGTTGATAAAGCTGCGGTTATCCCACAGGTACTTGATGCCGGAGATGGCGGTCACAGCGGCCACCAGCCAGCACAGGGCGATGGAGACCACCACCACGATGGAAACACTGTCCACCGTACCGCGGTAGCTCAGTGCCGTGCCAAAGAAGTAGAAGATGATGCTCAGCATCTGCAGCACGGTCTTTACCTTGCCCCACATATTGGCGGCGATGACCTTGCCGTCCTTGGCACCGGCGGCCACCATGCGCAGGCCGGACACCGCAAACTCGCGGGCCAGAATGATGCACAGCACCACGGGGCTGCACACGCCGTCCCGCAGCATGTAGATAAAGGCCACGGTGGTCAGCAGCTTGTCGGCCAGCGGGTCGGCAAACTTGCCGAAATCGGTGACCATGTGCCACTTGCGTGCCAGATGGCCGTCCAGATAGTCGGTAAAGCTGGCAGCAGCGAACACGATGCCGGCCAGCAGGTAGAAGGTGGCGTTAAAATTGCCATCCACGATGCTGTCCAGACTGGTCAGGGACACAAAGATCATGAACACCGGCACCAGAATAATACGGGTCAGGGTAAGTTTATTGGGCAGATTCATAGGTTTTATCCTCCAATTCGTTATTTTACGACTGTACCATACAGATCGTAAAGGTCGCTGTCCTCTACCAGCACATCATAGAACTGGCCGGGGTACAGCGGTTCCTCGCTGGAAACGCAGACGCAGCCGTCCACTTCCGGCGCATCGCCGGTGGTGCGGCAGAGGTACAGACCGTTTTCCTCGTCGATGCCGTCACACAGAACGTGCACGGTCTGGCCCACCTTTTCGGCCTGCTTCTGCGCCATGATGCCGGTCTGGATCTGCATTACCAGCTCGGCGCGCTTGTCCTTGACTTCCTGCTCGATCTGACCGTCCATCTTGGCTGCCACAGTGTTCTCCTCGGCGGAGTAGGCAAAGCAGCCCAGACGGTCGAACTGCACCTCCTTGACGAAGTTGCACAGATCCTCGAACTGCTCCTCGGTCTCGCCGGGGAAGCCCGCGATCAGGGTGGTGCGCAGGGTGATGCCGGGGATCTCGCGGCGCAGCTTGCCGATGACCTCCAGCAGCTCCGCACGGGTGGAGCGGCGGTTCATGTTCTTGAGGATGGTATCGTTGCAGTGCTGGATGGGCAGGTCGAGGTAGGGCACCACCTTCTCGTTGCGCTTCATGGCGGCGATGAATTCATCGGTGATGCGCTCCGGGTAGGCGTACATGATGCGGATCCATTCCAGCCCCGGCACCTTGTTCAGCTTGTCCAGCAGCTCACAGATGCTGCCGGGTTTGCCCCAGTCCTCGCCGTAGGCGGTGGGGTCCTGCGCCACAACAATAAGCTCCTTCACGCCCTCACCGGCCAGCCAGCGGGCTTCGGCAACGCAGTCGGCCATATCGCGGCTGTGCAGCGGGCCGCGGATGCCCGGGATGGCGCAGTAGTGGCAGCGGTTGTTGCAGCCCTCGGCGATCTTTAAGTACGCATAGTGGGCGGGCGTGCCGATGACGCGCTTGCCGCCCAGCGGGAAGTCCTTTTTGGCGCCGTAGCTTTCCAGATGATCCTCGCCGTGGAACAGCCGCTCCACGATGGTATCAATGGCCTTGTTGGAGGCGCAGCCTACAACGGCGTCCACCTCCGGGATCTCTTCCTCGATCTGGCTGCGGTAGCGCTCGGCAAGGCAGCCGGTAACGATGACCTTCAGGTTCGGGTTCTGCTGCTTATAAGCGCAGGCTTCCAGAATGTTTTCAATGGCCTCGGTCTTGGCGCTCTCGATAAAGCCGCAGGTGTTCACAAGGATGACATCGGCTTCGGCCAGATCGGCCACAGTCTCGTGCCCGGCAGACAGCAGGATGTGAACCATCACATCCAGATCCACCTGATTCTTCGGGCAGCCAAGGGAAATACACGCAATTTTCATAAGGGATGATACTCTCTTTCTCTTTTGAGGGATGCTTTTAAAATTTTACGGGAGGGTCATTCCCCCTCCTCCACCCTGCGGATGGCTTCTTTGATGACGGGGTAGGCAAAGCCGCGGCGCTGCAGGGCAGCCACCACAAGGTCGCGGCGGCCGATGGCCAGTTTTTTGCGGTAGCGGCTGTCCACCAACGCGGCGGCGGCCTCCAGCTCCGGGTCGTCGCCGTCCTCCGGGGCGTAGACCGCTTCCAGCGCGCCCGCTACCTCGGCGGGGGCAAGCCCCTTCTGGCGCAGGCTCTGGGCGGCGGCGCGGCGGCTTTTGCGGGCAGCCAGCAGGCTGTGTGCCCGTGCTTCGGCGTAGCGAGCATCGTTCACATAATCCAGCTGCACCATCTCCGCCACAGCGGCGGCAGCAGCGGGCTCGGTATAGCGGCGGCACAACCGCTCATACAGCATATTGGCAGAGACCTCCTGCCCGGCCAGCGTTTCCAGCGCGCTGGCCCGCGCCTTGGCGGGGTCGGCGCACTTTTCCGCATCCGGGCGAGGTCGACGGCGGTAGAAGGCCATTTAGTCCTCCACCATGATATCCAGCTCGCTCTCGCTGCTGCGGGTGGGTGCCTTGACCACCGGCTCCTTTGCGGCGGCGGGGTCGGCGGGCTTTTCCGCTGCGGCAACAGCGCGGCCTGCCGGGCGGCGGGTGGCGTACAGCTTATCAGCGTTGGCGCGGATCTGTCCCTCGATGTCATTGGCGATCTCGGGGTTGTCCTTCAAAAACTGCTTGGCGTTGTCGCGGCCCTGACCCAGACGGATATCGCCATAGTTGAACCATGCACCGCTCTTCTGCACGATGCCCAGCTTGACACCCACATCGATGAGCTCGCTCATTTTGGAGATGCCCTCGCCGAACATGATATCGAACTCGGCCTCACGGAACGGCGGAGCCACCTTGTTCTTCACGATCTTGGCGCGGGTGTGGTTGCCGATGAACTGACCGGAGGAGTCCTTCAGACCCTCCACGCGGCGGATGTCGATACGCACCGAGGCGTAGTACTTCAGGGCGCGGCCGCCGGTGGTCACCTCCGGGTTGCCGTACATGACGCCCACCTTCTCGCGCAGCTGGTTGATGAACACGCAGACCGTGTTGGTCTTGCCGATGACGCTGGTCAGCTTGCGCATGGCCTGACTCATCAGACGTGCCTGCAGGCCCACATGGCTGTCGCCCATCTCGCCCTCGATCTCGGCGCGGGGCACCATGGCGGCGACCGAGTCTACTACAATGGCATCAATGGCACCGGAGCGCACCAGCGCTTCGCAGATCTCCATGGCCTGCTCGCCGGTGTCCGGCTGGCTGACCAGCAGGTTGTTGATGTCCACGCCCAGCGCCTCGGCATAGGTGGGGTCCAGTGCGTGCTCAACGTCGATAAAGGCCACCTCGCCGCCCTTCTTCTGGGCTTCGGCAAGGATGTGCAGTGCCAGCGTGGTCTTACCGCTGGATTCCGGGCCGTACACCTCGATGATGCGGCCGCGCGGCACACCGCCCACGCCCAGCGCCAGATCCAGCCCCAGACTGCCGGTAGAAATGGCATCCACCTGCATGGAGGCGTTGTCGCCCAGCTTCATGACGGCACCCTTGCCGAACTGCTTTTCGATCTGCGCCAGCGCCGTAGCCAGCGCGTCCTTCTTGGCCTCCGGCTCGGTCTTTTGGGTGGCCGGTGCAACGTTGTTGTTCTGATTTTTTGCCATAGCCTGCTGCTCCTTTTATCCTTTGGGCCCGCAGAGGGCGGGCTGTCCTTCGCTTTCCTTCTTAGTATAACACAAAATCAAAATATTACAACAAGAAGTTGTTTGTTTTTTCCAATTTATTTTGGGCGATGGGCGATCACGCAGCGGTCGTTGCCGCCAAAGTCCTGAATGCAGCGGATCTCTGCCCAGCCGTTCTCCGCCAGCAGGGCGGTTACGGCTTCCCGCTGCTGCCAGCCGATCTCCAGCACCAGCGCCCCGCCGGGGCACAGTGCGTTTTTGTAGTGCTGCGCCAGCGCACGGTAGAACACAAGGCCGTCCTCCCCGGCTTCCAGCGCCATGGCAGGCTCCTGTGCCACCTCGGGCTGCAGCTGCTCCATCTCGGCGGCGGTCAGGTAGGGCGGATTCGAGACGATGAGTTCCAGCTGCCCCTCCGGCAGGGTTTCCCAGTAGGTGAACAGGTCGCCCTGCACCGGCTGCACCGCGTAGGCAGGCTTTTGGTTTGCCCGCAGCGCGTTCAGCGCCGGACCCCAGTCAAAAGCAGGGGCATCTGCCTGCTCAAGAGCGGTAGGCTCCAGCACATTCTCGGTCTGTCTGCCCTGTCCGGTCAGGGCGCAGCGGGCGTTCTTTTCCAGATAGGCAAAGGCCGCAGGGCTTTTTTCCACGCAGGTCACCTGCGCGGCGGGGCAGAAGCGCTTGACCCCCAGCCCCAGACAGCCTGTTCCGGCGCAGAGGTCCAGCACCCGGGGCGCTGCGATGCCCGCAAGGGTCTCGGCGGCGGCCTGCGCCACCACCTCGGTGTCTGCCCGGGGGCAGAGCACCCCGGGGCCCACCGCCAGCTCAAAATCTAAAAAGCTCCAGCTGCCGCAGAGGTATTGCAGCGGTTCCCGCGCGGTGCGGCGGGTGCAAAGCACTTCCAGCGCCGCCGCCTGCTCTGCGGTCAGCGGACGGTCGGAAAGGCGCACGTCCCGCCCGGTCGCCAGCCGGAACAGCTCCCGCGCGTCAAAATCCGCGTCCGGGCAGCCTGCGGCGGTCAGACGCTGCTCCACCTCCCGCACCGCTGCGCGGGGGAGCATTGCTTCGCTTACCATTTGCCCTCCTCCGGGTTTTCAGGCAGCACGGGGGTGATGGCTGCAATGGCCACCTCGATCATACTGTCATCCGGCTCAAAGACGGTGAGGTGCTGCACCCAGATGCCCGGCTGCCGGATGATGCGGGTGGCGATGTTATCCGACCGTCCGCACCACTTGAGCAGCTCGTAGCTGATGCCCATGACCAGCGGCAGCAGCAGCAGCTTACACACCACCCGCAGACCGATGCTGCCCCACGGCAGCACACTGTACAGAAACACGCTGACGATGACCACCAGAATGAGAAAGCTGGTGCCGCAGCGGGGATGGAAGCGGGTGTACTTGCGCACATTCTCCACGGTCAGCGGGTCACCCGCCTCGTAACAGGCAATGGTCTTGTGCTCTGCGCCGTGGTACTCGAACACACGATGAATCTCCTTCATTTTGGAGATGCCCACCATATAGGTCAGGAAGATGGCCACCTTCAGCACGGCCTCCATCACCACCTTGCCCCAGCGCCCCAGCGGCAGCAGACGGTTCACCCCGCCCACAAGGAAGGTAGGCAGCACGGTGAACAGCAAAATCGCCAGCAGACCGCCCAGCACCGCAGCAACGGTCATCAGCGCATTCTCGGCTTTTTCGCCCAGATGTTTCCCCACCCATTTTTCAAAGGCGGTCTCCTCCTCGGCGGGGTCGTAGTCGTCCTCCATGCTCACCTGTGCCGAGTACATCATGTAGCGGTAGCCCACGATCATGCTCTCGATCATGGAAATGGCGCCGCGCACCAGCGGGATCTTCGTCCATACCCCATGGGTAGGGGTGGGGTCGAGTTTGGTCTCGATGGTGCCGTCCGGCTTGCGCACGGCGCAGCACATCTGTTTGGGGCCGCGCATCATAATGCCTTCCATCAGTGCCTGCCCGCCTACGCTGGTCTTAAAGCGTTCCTTTTTAGGTTGATTCATTGGTTTCTCCCGATATCCGCCCCTGCCGCTTTGGACAAAGGGCGGTCTTTTTTGTATTATATCCGGGGCATATCCCCGAGCAAAGCTCATTTTAGCACACAAATGTGACAAAATCTGTGTTTTGGGCGTTTCTCACGCCTTGTGGTACAGCGGCAGACCCAAGGTGACCACGGTGCCGCGCCCGAGGGTGCTCTTGATATCCAGCGTGCCGTCCAGCGCAGTCATGATGGAATCCACCAGCGCCAGACCGATGCCGCTGCCGCGCACCGAGTTGCTGCCCTTGTAGAACTTGGTCTTTACGTTTTCCAGATCCTCCGGCGGGATGCCGCGTCCCTGATCGATGATCTCCACAAAGGCCTTGTACTCCCCTGCCCACAGTTTGACCGTGATGCGCCCGCCGGGGGCAGAGTACTTGATGGCATTATCCAGAATATTGATGAACACCTGCCGCAGACGGTCCGGGTCGGCGTAGACAGGGATCATCTCCTCCGGCTCGGTGTAGTGGAGCAGCAGCCCCTCCTGCCGGATGCGTGCCTCGCAGAAGAGCACCGCATCGGTCAACTCTGCCACCAAGTCCAGCGGACGGCACTCCATGCGGATGCGTCCGTTCTGCAGGCGGCTGAAATCCAGCAGCTCCTCCACCATATTGTTCAGCCGCCCGGTCTCGTTGTTGATGATCTCCAGTCCCTTGCGGTAGTTCTCGTCGGTGGGGTCGTCCAAGGTCATCAAGGTCTCCACCCAGCCCCGGATGGAGGTAAGCGGGGTGCGCAGCTCGTGGGACACCGAGCTAATGAACTCGTTCTTCATCTTCTCGGTCTCTTCCAGTCCCTCGGCCATCTGATTGATGGTACCGCGCAGCCGGTCCACCTCGTCGTGGGGGTCGCCAGTCAGGGGCAGACGCACGTCCAGCTCGCCCCGGGCGATGCCGGCAGCGGTGCGCTCCACCTGCCCCAGCGGCACCACGATGCCCCGCACGAAGTACAGCCCGGACATGATCGTAAACAGCAAGATCGCCACCGCAAGGAACACACTGATAATGATGGCGTTTTTGACCTGCCGCTCCACCAGCGCCAGACTGGTGACCAGCCGCAGCGCGGCCACGTCCTCGGCGTCGTAGGGCACCAGCGAGCAGGCCGCCATGACTACCTCGCCCGACTGGGTGCGGTACACCGCCACACCCAGACCGTCCGGGCCGTTGAGCGCCTGTTCAAAGTCCTTACTGCTGACGATGCCCTCCGCGTCCGTACCGCTGGAGGAGGCGATCACGCCGCCGTAGCTGTCCAGCAGCATGAACTCGTATTTATCCTTATCGGCAAACTGTTCCACCATGCGCCGCAGCGCCAGACTGCGGCTGGCGGCGGCGCTCTGGGCGGTATCGCCGGTATACATTTTCAGCTGACCGGTCACCGAGGAGAACCGCCGGTACATGATCTGCTGCACACTGCCGTAGTAACTGCGGGTATAGCTGTACAAAAACATTGCCTCGGCCAGCAGCACCACCAGTACGGTGATGAGCAGGTTGCCCCGCAGCCAGCGGCGGGTGATACCGCTTCGCATAACAGTGTCCTCCTTTCGGTGAGTATTGATAATAAAAAGATATTTTTTTCTGAATCACATTTTTACTCTTCCCACCGGTAGCCATAGCCCCACACGGTCATGATGTGGGTGGGGTGGCTGGGCTCGTCCTCCACCTTCATGCGCAGGCGGCGGATGTTCACATCCACGATCTTTACGTCGCCGAAGTAGTTCTCGCCCCAGACCCCTTTCAGGATCTTTTCGCGCACCAGCGCAGTGCCCGGGTTGCGGAAGAACAGCTCCATGATCTGGAACTCTACCTGTGTCAACTCAATGGGCTGACCGGCCTTCAGCAGCACGCGGCGGTTCTCGTCCAGCACGAAGTCGCCGCTAGTCAACGTGCCCAGTGGGGTGTTCCCGTTGCTGTCCTCCTCCTTGGTGCGGATCACCCGGCGGCACAGCGCCTCCACACGCGCCAGCAGCTCGCTGACGCTGAAGGGCTTGGTCATGTAATCGTCTGCGCCGATGGACAAACCGCGGATTTTATCCTGCTCCTGCCCCTTGGCACTGAGGATGATGATGCCGATCTGCTGGTCGGTGCGGCGGATGGTCTCACACAGCGAGAAGCCGTTCATGCCCGGCAGCATCACGTCCAGAATGGCGGCATCACAGCCGGGTTTCTGTGCCAGCAGCGGCAGGGCGGCTTCGGCGCTTTCGGCCTCCACCACCTCCATCCCCGCATGGCGCAGGTTCAGGGCGATCATATCGCGGATATTGGCTTCATCTTCTACAACAAGCACTCGTACCATGCAGCATCCTCCATTCCTTAATTCAGCAGATACAACGCCTTGGAAAGGCGGTAGTTCGTGTCAGATAGCAAAACGTCCGGACCCATTCTGGCCTGCACCTGACGGGACGCCACCACGCCCAGCCGGGTCCAGCCGGTGGAGTTGGCCGAGGTCCTTGCCAGCCGTACCGTCAGCACCAGCTGATCCTCGTCCACCGTGCGCAGCTCCACTGCGCCGTCAAATTCCTCGCTGTCGGTCAGCTTCAGGTTGCCCTCCCACTCGGCGGGCAGCTCGATATAACAGTTGGTCTCTTCGTCCAGCAGGCCAAAGCTTTTTTCCGGGTGGCTGCTGGTGTAGTCCATCCAGACGATAAAGTCCATGCGGCGGCTCTGGCTCAGGTTCAGCAGACCCGCCTCGTCCGGCTGGGTGGGGATCTCCACGATGCCGTCCCCGTCCAAGTCCCGGCTGACCAGCGTGGGCACGTTGCGCAAAGAGGCGTTATACAGCCGCTGGCTGCTGATCCGTGTGGCGGGCACCATCTGCTGGCTAGTCTCGTCGTAGCACAGCAGCACCGAGGCCAGATTGTTGCCGGAAATGCCAGTCCAGCCGTCCAGCACCAGATAGTGCCGCCCGTCCGCGCCCGCGCCCGCCGCCACCGAGGCGCAGCCGGAAAATTTATCTGCGGAAAGGCCGTTGACCGCCACCTGCCGGAAGCTGCCCTCGCGGTCTGCGGTCAGAAGTTCGATCTGCACACTGCCGTCCTCCTGCGTGGACATCAGGATCAGATCCTGACTACTGCCGCCGGTGATATTTTCCACCAGATACTGCTCGTACTGCTGCTCCAGAATGGTGGACAGGGTGCCCTTCTGATAGGAGTACACCGCCAGATAGTGGTCATTCTGGGCAGCGGTATAGCCCACCACCAGCTGGCAGCTGTCCGTATCCTGCAATTGGGCAAGACTGACGTTTTCCACCGTTTCGGCAAGGCCCTCCACGCTCTGGCGCACCTGCCAGCTTCCGGCATCATCCCGCTGCAAAATGGCCACGCAGACGTTGGCGGTCTGGGCGGTGGTATACAGCACCGCCGCATCCTGCTGACCGTCACCATCCAGGTCCTGCAGCACAAAGGGGGAAAGCAGCTCCCCCTGAATGGGATATTTCAGCTGGGCGCTCTCCCCCAGCCAGTCGTTCAGGGCAGTTTGCAGCGCGCCATAATCGCCGGAAAGCTTCGGGGCACGCAGCAGTTCCTCTACCTGTGCCTTTTCGTTGGCCGGCAGCACGGTCTGGCAGCTGCACAACACAAAGCACAGCAGCGTGCACAGCACCAGCCGCAGCCTGCGGGTCCTGTTCATACCGGTCAACCTCCTTCCGGGCATAAAATGCTATTTTCAGTATACCACACTTTGCGGACACAAAAAAGGGGGTGCTTACGCGGAAGTCACCCCTTCCGTCTGCTTACTGCGTTCGCAGCCACCTTCCCCAAGGGGACGGCTTTTCGCGGTGGCGGGAAACTTTGCGGCAGCACCGAAAGGCGCCCCCCCTTGGGGGAGCTGGCAAAGCCGCAGGCTTTGACTGAGGGGGTAAACCACAAAAAAAGAAACCACTGCACAAAAGCTGTGCAATGGTTTCTCTTGTTACTGTATCAAACAGTCAGAGCAGGATCAGACGAGCTCCAGAACTGCCATCTCAGCTGCATCGCCGCGGCGAGCGCCGATCTTGATGATGCGGGTGTAGCCGCCGTTGCGGTCAGCGTACTTGGGGCTGATCTCATCAAACAGCTTCTTTGCAACATCTTCCTTGGTGATGTAGGCGTAGACCTGACGCTTGGTGTGCAGGTCGCTGGCCTTGCCAAGGCTGATCATCTTCTCGGCCATGGAACGAACGTCCTTAGCGCGAGTGACAGTGGTCTCAATCTTGCCATTCTCTAACAGGTAGGTAACCATAGCGCGCATCATAGCGTTGCGGCTGTCGCTGGTTCTACCGAGCTTTCTGGTACCGGGCATCCCGTTTCACTCCTTAA
>OJPV01001108.1_pt1 | contig 10388 bp, 9 predicted proteins | sample 1598581 | NCBI WGS metagenome assembly OJPV01 (sample SAMN03922501, study PRJEB24848) | human gut metagenome | isolation source: stool sample | host: Homo sapiens | place: Germany | collected 2011-11
CAGCCACCCGGCTCCTTACATTAACAAAAGAAACATCGAATTTTTTCTTTTTAAGTTTTCTTATTTCATTTTGGCTTTCCGGCTCAATATCAGTATGAAAAATATATATTTTATAATCTCTTTGTTCCGATATATGGTCTGCAATCGACTGCAGACATGTATATAAAATTGGAACATATCCTTGATTGGCAGCTAACACAACCGGTATTTCATCGTCTTCTGACACACTGATTTTTGAAGTACCTTCATTTTGTTCAATCTGTGCCATCTGCAGCTGTCCCAGACGATATCCGCCTTTTTGTTTCAGATATTCAAAAAAGATTCCCGTCATGCGTTCCCCTAAATGCCCCGGTGTGCGCAAACCTTCTCTGGAATATCTGCTCATATCACATCTCTGTTCAAATTCATCCAGAATATCAAACAGCATCTTAGAATACTGAAAGAATAATTCTTTATTCATAATAAACATATTGCATGGGTAAAAGATTTTCCCATGCACATATTTTTCAGCCACGTCATTCAGTTCGGGATATTTTTCACGAATAATAGAAAGAAAAAGATCTAAATCTTCTATATGGAGTTCCGGTGCATTCTTATAATGCTGATACACAGACTTCGCCTGTAATGCATTTACCGGAATCCCTTTTGCAATCAGAAAATCATACTGCTCAATCGTCTGTCTCATGGATGCTTCATCCATACAAAGTTCCTGTTTCACGTTTTCACTCAAAACCGGGTAAATCAGGCAGCCACAATCAGCTTCCTGCAGATTCACTTTGGAAAAGGAAAAATATCTGCGGTAATGGCAAAAACCATAATAATCTGCAGTTTGATTTTTCCACGCCCAATATTGTGTCGTCAGTTCACAATAAGATTTGTTCTTAAATGAAATATTGTCCCCCTCATTATCCAAAAGCATTCCTTCCGGAACTGACTGAGTCAGAAAGGCACTTCCTGCTATTACATTATACATCAGTGGATGCTCTATTCTCACTGTATTGCGATTTGGCGTATGGGTTACAAATAATTTTATCTCACTCATAGAATCCTCTTATCATTCTTCGTTTAGAAATTCATATATGCATCACAAATTGTATCAGCATCACCACACATTTTCACATGTCCTTTGTCAAGCCACAATGCATGATCACATAAATTCTGTACAGATGTTATAGAATGTGACACATATAATAATGTTGTTCCTGTTTCTAACATATGTTTCATACGTTTTTCGCATTTTTCCTGAAACTTATAATCTCCTACGGATAATACCTCGTCACAGATCAGGATATCCGGCTGAACCATCGTTGCCACAGCAAATCCAAGTCTTGCCGCCATACCGGAAGAGTAATTCTTGATCGGCATATCCAGAAAATCCCATAATTCAGCAAAATCAATGATTTCCTCAAACTGCTCTTTCATAAAACTCTCTGAGTACCCCAACAGTGTTCCATTCAGCAGAACATTCTCGCGGGCAGTCAGTTCACCGTCAAATCCGGCTCCCAACTCAATCAGAGGTGCGATCGTTCCCGAAAGGCTCACACTGCCCTTATACGGTTTTAAGATACCACAGATCAGCTTTAACAATGTGGATTTTCCGGAACCATTCGTTCCTACGATTCCCCATGCTTCCCCTTTCCGAACCTGAAGGCTTACATTCTGTAGGGCAAGGAATTCCTGAAACATCAGTTCTTTTTTTACCATTTTTATTACATATTCTTTTAAATTATTGACCTGCTGTGATGCACGGTTAAAACGCACTGTTACATCCGACACATCAATAACAATATTCTTGTCATCCATCTTCATTCTCCTAGATATATAAAATAAAATCGTCCTGTTTTCTTATAAATGCCCATGATCCAACAATCAGAAAGACAAATGCTATCGCAAATCCGTATACCACATCTCCTGCAGCCGGTAATGTCTGATGAAGTGATATCGTACGGAACTGTGTGATATACTGATACATAGGATTAAAAATTTTAATTGCTTTCTGCACTGATTCCGGTAACTGTTCCATCGGATAGAAAATAGGTGTCAAATACATCCATGCCGTTGTCAGTACATTATAAATATACTGTATATCTCTGAAGAATACAGCTGCCTCCGCCAAAAACAAGCCAAGACCAAGGCTGAAAATATATACTTCCATTAAAATAACCGGGAAAAAAAGCATTGCCCATGAGAACTGTACCTTAGTAATAACAAATACAATAATCATAGCTCCCAGAGAAAAGACTAAGTTGACCAAAGAACTCGTAACCTTAGATAAGGTAAACACATATTTAGGAACATAAACCTTTTTCAATAATGGTCCATTTCCTGTAATGGAAAAGATCGCCTGATTTGTTGCTTCTGTCATAAATGTAAACAACGTCTGTCCAATGATAAGATATGCAGAATAATTGTCTATATTAAAACGGAACATTTTGGAAAATACTAAATACATAACGACCATAACCATTAATGGATTTAATACGCTCCATACATATCCCAGAAAACTTCTTCTATACTTTAACTTTATATCTTTCGTTACCAGCTGTTTGATCAGATATCTGTAATTATACAACACCTGACATCTTGTTTTCATTTTATTCATTACTCGCTCTGATTCCTCTTTTCTTCCTATATTTTTCATATAAAACTGCTATATTATAACATAACTTATTTTAAATTCCAATAGTTGCCTTTACATTTACTTTTGTCTGTTTATAATCATCTTGCGTCTCAAAAACTTAATTTCACCAAATACAATCATCACAATATAAAATGTAAAAGAAATCTTTTTTTTTCTTCTCAATATCTGAAAATTTCTTTTTCGCCCACAATGCATCTCTTTCAAATGAGACGACAATCCACTCTGCCCATAATATTTCCGTCCAATACCATAATCAACCAGTTTCTTGGGTAAATAATACACCTGGTTCCATTCAAAAAAACGCTGGTAATAATTCATATCTTCACAGTACTGCATAGACTCATCAAAATATCCGGCATCTTTTACTCTTGCCCTGCGTATCACAACGGTTGAGGTAAATATAACGCTCTTTGTGCAATATTCTTTCAGCGATAACCGATGTAACAAATAATCTTTTCGCAGAAAAATTCTTAAAGGTCCTTCTTCCAGCCCGCCACAGAGCAGGTCGATCTGTGGATTTTCTTTTAAATTTTTTTCCTGCCATTCTAATTTTTCAGGCGCCCAGCAGTCATCCGAATCCAAAAATGCCAGATAATCTGCTGTTGCCATACGGATTCCCGCATTTCTTGCAGCCGCCACACCAGCGTTTTGCTGATTATATAAAATAATGTTCAGATTGCAGCTTTCACGTTTTTTATACTGCTCCACTTTATCTGCCGTAGCATCTGCAGATCCATCATTAATTACGATCACTTCCCGGATGAGTTCCGGTTTTGTCTGATTCCGCAGCGAATCTAATGCCTTTTCTATCGTATTTTCACTATTATACGCCGGAATAATAACACTGAACATATCCCTCACCTCCGGTATACTTTTCTCATAATCTCATCCACAGTTTCTTCACTGAACTGTCTGATTTTCTGCCGGTTCTGTTCGCCCATCTTTTTTAGTTGTTCCGGTTTATTTCTTTTATTTTCAAATATTTTTTCAAACGCTTCCCCATATGCCCCAGCTTCTTCCGGTGCTGCCAGACAGCCTCCCACACCATCTTCGATCAGGTCAACATTTCCCCTGATCCTGCTGCACACAACAGGTAAACCTTCCGCCATTGCTTCCATCAATGCAACGGATAATCCCTCTCTGAACGACGACAAAACAAAGCAATCCGCGCACTGTAGAATTTCATGTACATCACTGCGGAATCCGGCAAATTGTATATTTTTTTCTAAATGGTGCTCTTTCACATACTGTTCAAGTTCTTCTTTTTCCGGTCCAATCCCACACATCACATAATAAATATCAGCTTTTTTCATTTTTTCCAATGCTTTTATGACAGTTCTCTGGTTCTTATTTGCTGTAAATTCTGCCACCTGTACGATCAGAAAAGCACTCTCAGGTATACCAAGTTCCTGTCTTTTTTTATTCTTTGCTTCCTGTGGCATATCGTGTGGTGTTACATTTACTCCAATACCCGGAATATAAGTAAGCTGCTTCATATGAAATTTCTTTTTTGCAAGCTCATAATCTTCCTGATTGATCACCAGCAGTTCATCTGTATATCGTGACAGATATTTTTCCACCGGATAGAACAGCAGCCAGTTTTTTGCCGGCGCCCCTTTAAAAAAATGAAACCCATGTGCAGTATAGATTGCATGCGTCTTATATTTATGTGCGGCCAGTCTGCCAAGCACCCCGCCGATCGGGCTGTGGCAATGTACAAAATGATATTGATTCTTTTTGAATAATTCTTTCAACTGCCGGTACGCTCTTGCATTTTGTCCAAGTTTAAATACATTTCTGGCAAAATCAATCTGATGCCACACAACCTGTTTTGATTCCAGTTCTTTTTTTAATTCACCGATCTGTTCTGGTGCGCACGTATTTCCCTCTGCAAAATTACATGCCACCTCTACCTGATATCCCATCTGCAACAAAATATCGATATTTCTCATGTTGAACTGCTGTATCATGGATGCTACAGAAGCCACCAGTAAAACTTTATCTGACATGAAGTTTTTATCTCCTTTTTATACCCCAATAAACTTTCCCACAGCCTCATCCAGCCGTTTTAACATCTCACATTCCCTCAATGTCACTTCAGATAGCCAATTATAATGTTGATCTGACCAAGATTCTCCATCGTCAGATTGCGCAATCCGCGATAGGAACCGATTGTTAATCTTTTTAACATCCTGCCACCTTTTCATTGTTATAAGCGATTATCAGAATTTATTATACTACAAATGTATTCTGTTGCAAAGAAACGGGACTCTCATCCTCAAACACTTCTCTCCACACTATCCTTCAATCCGAACCGCTGATATCCATCTATCTCTTTTCTGCTTAGTTCCTGTTCAATCACCATAGAACCGAATGCCTTTCCTGCCATACCGCCGATCTTCCCCGGCATTTTTTTTGCCAGCGCCACAAACGGATTCATCCAGTTACACAGATGTACGTTTTTCCCTTTTGCCGTAGCAATCGCTGCTACCATCTGTGCCGTGGTCACGCAGGAAGCATTCTGCGGCAGAAATACCCCTGACTTCTGACTCTCGATCAAAAGATATAAAAACTCCGCAAGATTCTCCACATAAAGCATGCTCCGCTCATTTTTTACATTTGGAAATACCGGTACCTTATCCGCTAACTTTACAAGCATCTTAAAATTACCTTTGCTGTTTTTTCCATAAATCATCGGCGGACGGACGATTGCAAGTGCAGTATTGTTTTTTCCATCATCTTCCTTAAGCTCCTCAAACAGTACCTGTAGTTTCTGCTCAGCCTGCCACTTGCTGTCCCCATAAAAATTTGACGGAGCAGGCTTTGTATCTTTTGTGATATGTATTGCCCCTCCGCCATTACTGCTGTCTCCGTATACAATTACACTGCTCAGGTAAATATATTGTCCCACGCCATCCTTTACAGCTTTTTGGGCAGCTTCACATGCCAGATCACAGTTTACGGCATAATATTCCTGTTTTTGTTCTTCTGTCAGGATGCCAATATCCGCATGTGCTTTGCCAGTCACGTTTAAAATACTGTCATATCCTGACCAGTCATCCTCTTTCCACGCCTCACCACGCAGACTGACTTTATGAACCTCATACTGGTCATTATAATTTTCTCCAATATATTTTTGAAATGAGTTGCCAATATAACTGTTGGCGCCTAAAATCAATACCTTTTTCATTTCCCCTTCATGCTCCCTGTTCCACCTTCAACCACTCCATCCTGTCTCAAAACGCTTAAGAATGTACCAAAGAAACACCGTACATCCATTGTAAACCCATATTTTTTCACATACTCGCCATCTAATTTTGCCTTGACCGGAATTTCAAGTTCGTCACGTCCGTTGATCTGCGCCCAACCGGTTAATCCCGGTGTCACATCATTTGCACCGTATTTGTCACGCTCTGCGACAAGGTCATCCTGATTCCAGAGTGCCGGGCGAGGACCTACGATACTCATATCCCCCTTAAAAATATTAAAGATCTGTGGCAGCTCATCGAGGCTGGTCTTACGAAGAAATCTGCCGGTTTTTGTAATGTACTGTTCCGGATTTGCCAGCATATGTGTCGGCATATCTTTCGGTGTATCGGTGCGCATGGTCCGGAATTTATAAATCTGGAAATATGTCTTGTGGATGCCGACTCTCTTTTGTGTAAAGAAGATTGGTCCCGGTGAATCTAATTTGATCGCAATGCATAAGATCAAAAGCAGCGGGGACAATATAATAATCGCAAGCCCGCTGAGTAAGATATCTATGATTCGTTTTATATAACGGTATCCTGTCATTTTCTGTCTGTCCCTTCTAATTTTTCAAACTTTTTTACAAACAATTGTTCAAATTGCTCTTTGGTATATGTATTGGTTTCATCAAGAATATATCCCTGAAGCTTTTCAAGTTCAAAAAGGCAGAATAATTTTTCCTGCTTTTGCTCTATATGCCGATGGATCTGATTTTTCGCACTATTTACCTTAATCTGTTTCTCCTGCATGATTTTTTCTTTATTATACACAAGAATATAGCTTATATTTTCTCTGGAAAATTGATAATCAGGGATCATTCCTGCTTCTATCAGCATAATAAGACTGTCATATATTTTCCGGTAAATTTCATCCTTTTTTATGCTGCCATTTTTAAACTCCACAAAATACCACTTTCCATCTTCTGTACAATACAATGCATCATTGGTTTTCGGTTGTTGTGCTATTTTAACCACTTGGCAATAATACTTTGAAAAACGATCAAAATTGACAGCAAGTAATCTGCTTTCCGTCATATAATCAGAACTTGCATCGTCCTTAGAACAGTGTTTTAATGTTGCAGTCATCGACTGCATAACTTCCGGAAGTTTTTCTATTGCCTCTTTTGTCATTATATCCCCATTTCTTCAAAATCAAATTCTTGCCTGCTTTCTGCTATTTAGACATCTGAATACTTTCTAATTTTTCAAACGGCTTTGCTAACAACTGATACACAGACTGCAGATTTTCTGTAACATCTTTCATAACCGTTTCTTTTCCATCTGCCTGTGCAAGGTAATAATTCGTAATATGATCCACATTATGTTTTTTCGTATATGTTTCAATCGCCTCTAGAAAATAAGGACTGTGTGTAGTGATTAGTATCGTAAGATGAAGATATTTTTCCAGTAATACGATCAATTCTGCATATATAAGCTGCCATTCCGGATGTAGGTGTATTTCCGGCTCATCTAGCACCATCACATCTTTCTCATGGATTTCGCCTTTTTCTAACAAAGTGCGAATAATTGTAAATGCCTTGATTCCCATGGATAAATTTCCAATTTCAAAATAATGCATTTCTTCATCTGCCAGAAAAAAATCCCCATCCTCATTTTTTATTACTTTTCCGATCGTTACCTCAGATAACATTTTCAGTATATCACTGATTTTTTCTTCTGCCATCAGTTTTTCAATCGCATTGTCCGGTATATTCGCACTTAATTTCTGAAGCAAGTGCAAATCCTGTTCACTCAGCCCATCACTGTACTCCCACGAATTCATATAATCCATAATTGCCGGCGAATCAATTGAGATTGCTTCATGCATGACAGATATTTCTCTTTCTATCATATATTCACTATTCTGTTTTATCCCAACATGTATTTTTTTCCCTTGAATAAGCAATGTTGCTTTCGCCTCGCTTTCTGGCTCATACAGATCATTCATCTGACCATAAAAATATCTGCCGAAAGTGTCTGCTATCAAGGTCTGCTCCACAGCCTCATTTTTTAAATTTAATATACCATTTACTTTTTCTAAAACTTCATGGCACAATGCATCTCTGCTTTCATCATCAATCACATTTCGGAGATTATCATATAACTCAGAAATAATTTCTATTTTTCTCTCCTCATCTGCTGCCATAATCAATTCTGCTGCATTTGCATATCTTTTTCTGCTGGTTCGGGAAGGCACATTCACAGTTACTCTCTGATCATCATTTTTCAAATTATGATACCAGCTATTCTGCCAGTTATAACGGAGCAGTGACTCTATCTGTTCTTTTTTCTTCCGTGAAGCTTTTTCATCCACTTTATACATGGAATTAAACATACATGACAAAATCTTTCCTATCGTACTCTTTCCCGTATTATTTTCACCGGCAATCACAGTAATTCCGTCAAGTTTGATAGATGCCTGTTTAATTTTGGAAAAATGCTGAATTTCCAGTCTCATACTTTCCCCTTTCTACTCCTCCTTCGGCTGATACGTCGACACAATTTCTTTTACCCATTCCCTGATATCAGAAGGTTCTGTCACAACATACTCTTTTAATTTTTCCAGCTGATCCAAAAACTTCTCTTCATCCAGTTCAATCGGTTTTCCGATGTGGATCAGGTTATTCTCGGTATCCTGCAGTCCCTCCTCATCCATCAGCATCTCTTCGTATAATTTTTCCCCGGGGCGCAGTCCGGTAAACACGATCTGGATATCTTCATCCGGTTTATGACCGGATAACAGGATTAGGTTTCTCGCAAGATCAAGGATTTTGACCGGTTCTCCCATATCAAGGACGAAAATCTCTCCCCCTTTTGCATATGCGCCCGCCTGCAGTACCAGAGATACTGCCTCTGGTATTGTCATAAAGTAACGCACGATATTGGGATCCGTCACTGTTACAGGACCGCCGCGTTCAATCTGCTTTTTAAATAAAGGGATCACGCTTCCATTGCTGCCGAGCACATTTCCAAAACGTACTGCCACGTATTCCGTCTCAGAGCGCTTATTGTAAGTCTGAATGATCATTTCACAGATTCTTTTACTTGCGCCCATGATATTGGTCGGATTGACCGCCTTATCGGTAGAGATCATCACAAACCGTTTTACATGATAACGGTCTGCAGCCTGCACGATTTTCCATGTGCCAAGGACATTGTTCTTGATTGCTTCATTCGGGCTCTCCTCCATCAACGGCACATGTTTATGAGCTGCCGCATGGTAAATGATCTCCGGATGATAGGTCTCAAAAATCCAGTTCATTCGATTGGTATTCCGCACAGAACCGATCAGCACAACCAGATCAAGATCCGGGAATTTTACCTTTAATTCATTCTGTATATCATATGTGGTATTCTCATAAATATCTAAAATAATCAGCTGCTTTGGTTTGTGTCCCGCGATCTGTCTGCACAACTCACTTCCGATAGAACCACCCCCACCGGTTACCATGATAACTTTCCCGGACACATAACCCATGATAGACTCAAGATTCACCATGACCGGTTCTCTTCCAAGCAGATCATTTACATCAACATCTTTTAATTTGCTGATACCAACTTCACCATTGACAAGCTGATAGATTCCAGGCAGACGTTTTAATTCGCAGCCGGTCTCTTTACAAATATCAAGAATCCCCTTCATCTGTTTCGGGGAGGCTGATGGCATCGCTATAATGATCTCATGCACATGCAGTTCCAACACCTTATCCCGGATGTAGCTTCTGTCACCGATCACCTTTGCTCCATGGATATAATTACCAATCTTCGTCTTATCATCATCAATTACACCGACAACTTTTTTCTTTACATAACGGCTATTGTTAATCTCTTTAATCAGCTGATTACCAGCCTCACCTGCACCGATTACCAGTACATTCCTACGATATGTGCCGTCTCTTCGCATATTCCGGATTGCCCTAAGTCCACGATAGGAATATCTGCATCCCATGATCAGCACAAGTAAAAATAACCCATATAAAATATAAAAGCTTCGTGGAACCGGGAACATATCTCCCCAGTTACGTACCAAGATCAATGCAGTTACCACAATCGCATCCAGTATACATGCCGAAACAACATACATCATTTCAAGTGCCCCTGCGTAACTCCACAGACTTGAATATAATCGGAGTGCCCAGAAGATGATCAATGTGATCACCATCATATACGGAAGTGTTCTCCATACCTCATTCAGATATTCTGCCGGTACACTATAAAAATTCAGATCAAACCGCATCACCAGCGCAAACATGCTCGCAACAAATACGGCAAACATGTCGTAACACATCAAAAAAATACGGCGCACAAATAACTGTCTATCTCGAATTAACTGTTTCATCTATTGTTATTGTCCTTTATATTCAAAATGCTGTTATACCCAAGGGTATAACAGCATTATTATAGCATATCTATTCTGTTTGTGTAAACCGATTCCCTTTTTTCTCAGGGATTTCGCTTTTAACTTTTTTATCTATGCATTTTTATAAATAATCCAGTTA
>OJPV01001119.1_pt1 | contig 10311 bp, 9 predicted proteins | sample 1598581 | NCBI WGS metagenome assembly OJPV01 (sample SAMN03922501, study PRJEB24848) | human gut metagenome | isolation source: stool sample | host: Homo sapiens | place: Germany | collected 2011-11
CTAATAAATGGCGGAGTCTGCCATTTTGAGGTACGGCTTCAGACGGAGGAGCCGATTCAAGTTGTGACACAAGGAGAACAGCAAAGGAATGAGCATAATAGAGACAATGATTGATATTCCGATGGAACATGAGCGGAATGTATGCGGACAGTTTGACGCGTATCTGAAAAAGATTGAGCGGACACTGCACGTGACGATGATCACACGCGACGGCGCGCTGAAAATCATCGGTCCGGAGCAGACGATCCGGCAGGCGAAGAGCGTGTTCAACAATCTGTTAGAGCTTTCCAAGCGCGGCAATACCATTACCGAGCAGAATGTTGATTACGCCCTGTCGCTGTCCTTCACGGAGAAGGACGATCAGATTCTCGAGATCGATAAGGATATCATCTGCCGGACGATCACGGGTAAGCCGGTCAAACCGAAGACGATGGGACAGAAACAGTACGTGGATCTGATCCGCAAGAAGATGATTGTATTTGGCATCGGTCCGGCGGGTACCGGAAAAACGTATCTGGCGATGTCGATGGCGATACAGGCATTTAAGAGTGGCGAGGTAAGCCGGATCATCCTGACGCGTCCGGCGATCGAGGCAGGGGAAAAACTGGGTTTTCTGCCGGGCGATCTGCAGAGCAAGATCGATCCGTACCTGCGTCCGCTTTACGATGCGCTGTATCAGATTATGGGGGCAGAAAGTTACCTGCACAATTCTGAGAAGGGCTTGATTGAGGTGGCGCCGCTTGCGTACATGCGTGGTCGTACCCTGGATAATGCGTTCATCATTCTCGATGAGGCGCAGAATACGACCCCGGCACAGATGAAGATGTTCCTGACACGTATCGGCTTTGGTTCCAAGGTGATCGTGACGGGCGACCAGTCGCAAAAGGATCTGCCTGCCGGAGCTGCGTCCGGACTGGATACGGCGATTCATGTACTCAAGAAAATTGACGATATTGGTTTCTGCTATCTGACCAGCAGCGATGTAGTCCGCCATCCGCTGGTACAGAAGATCGTAGAGGCATACGATGCGTATGAGAAAAAAGATGCGGATGCGTCCCGCGGTTTCCGGAGAAATAGTTCCGGGACGCGTGACCGGAAAGATGGAGGAAGAAAGAACAGATGACAATCCAGATCGAATATGAAGCAGAGCGGGAGTGGGAGATAGATTACCGTCCGATCATCGAGGAGATCGTGGTTGCGGCGCTCGATTATGAAAAATGCCCGTATGAGGCGGAGGTCAATGTAGTCCTGACAAATGATGAGGAGATTCATCGTATTAATAAGGAATTCCGAGGAATCGACCGGGCAACCGACGTCCTCTCTTTTCCGATGGGTGATTACGATGTGCCGTCCGATTTTGAACGGTTGGAAGAGCAGTCAGAGGACTATTTTAACCCGGAGACGGGCGAACTTCTTCTGGGTGATATCGTGATCTCGATCGATAAGGTAGACGAGCAGGCGGAGAAATACGGTCATTCTAAGGAGCGCGAACTGGCGTTCCTGGTGGCACACAGTATGCTGCACCTGTGCGGTTACGATCATATGGAAGATGACGAACGCCTTGTGATGGAGAAAAAACAGGAGGAAATCCTGGCTGGCAAAGGGTATACGCGCTAAAAGCAGGGAAAAGAACCGGAGGGAAAGGGGAGAGCTCATTCGGGAAATAAGGCATATGGGGATGTGATGGGGGAAGTACGGAATGAAAAAAAACAGTTGGAAAATAAGGGCACTGGCACTGACTCTGATGGCAGTCTGCTGGCTGTCAGGCTGTTCGGCTCACAAAGAAATATCGGTAACGGCAGCAGAGACACAGGAGGAGACACGTGAGCTGTCCTTAAATACAGAGACGGAGGCCGAAACGCAGCCGGAAGCAGAGCCGGAGGAACGCTGCGAAAAAGACGGGAAGATACAGAGTTATCTGACCGGGGAATGGACGGATGTCGCAAAGGCGAACCGCCGTCCGCTCGCAATCATGATGAGCAATGACAAGGCGGCGCTTCCGCAGTATGGCATCAACCATGCCGGAGTGGTCTATGAGGCACCAGTGGAAGGCAGCATGAACCGCTATATGGCACTGATAGAGGACTATGACGATCTGGACCGGATCGGTTCCGTCCGGAGCTGCCGCCCATACTATACTTTTTTTGCAAGGGAATTTGAGGCGGTCTATGCACATTATGGGCAGAATACGTTTGCACTTCCGTATCTGGAGCAGATGGAACATTTAGATGGAATCAAAGGCAATGGGGCATCTGCGTATTTCCGGACCAAGGATCGGAAGACCCCGCACAATGCCTATGCATCGGGACCAAAGCTGCGCCAGGCGATCGAGGCGAGCGGTTATGCGGATGTGTACCCGGAGAGCTATGAGGGGCATTATACTTTTGCGCCGGAGAGTGCGCCGGTGTGCTTTGAGGATGGTATCGCAGCGGCCAAAGTAGTGCCAGGTTATCAGTTAAGCAATCCCTGGTTTGAGTATCACCCGGAGGACGGGCTGTACTACCGGTATCAGTATGGCGGTCCGCATATGGGAGATGAAGGACAGATAGCGGTTAAAAATATTATTTTCCAATACTGTTTGTGGAAATATTATAAACCGACGGAATATCTGGATATTGATGTCCATACACCGGCGACGGGGTATTATTTTACAAATGGACACGGCATTCTGATTCGTTGGGAAAAAGACGGCGCTTACGGCGTCACAAAGTATTACGATATGGACGGTCAGGAAATCAAGCTGAATCCGGGCAAGACCTGGGTCTGCATCCTTCCGAATGACCGTATGGATAAGGCGGAATTCTATGGAGAACAGACGGAGTAGAAGAAAACCCGGAATGCGGGAAGAGACAGAAAGAGAGATAATCAGTCGGCAGCGCACGGCAGGACGTAGAGAAGAAGCAGCCGGAGGCAGCCGGGAAAGTGCGGGCAGAAGCCGTAACCGGTCAGGAAGCAGCCGGAAGCCGGAAGCGGTTCCGGTGAGAAAAGAAAATTTTGTCATTCAGGGTACGATCCTGGCAGCTGCCGGTATCATTGTGCGTCTGATCGGTATTCTCTACCGCGTCCCGATGACGAATATCATCGGCGATGAGGGCATGGGATATTATTCGACGGCATTCAATGTATATAATATCATGCTGATCCTTTCATCGTACAGTCTGCCTCTGGCGGTGTCGAAGATGGTAGCGGCCCGCCTTGCGAAAGGGCAGTACCGCAATATGAACCGTGTTCTGCGGGCGGCGCTTGTCTATGCGACGGTCGTAGGTGGTCTGGCATGCTTTATTACCTGGAATTTTTCAGGCTTTTTTGCAACGACCTTGTTTAACACGCCGTTCTGCGTGTATGCACTCCGCACACTTGCGCCAACGATCTGGATCATGGCGTATCTGGGCGTGCTGCGCGGTTATTTCCAGGGACATGGAACGATGATTCCGACGGCGATCTCCCAGATCCTGGAGCAGGTGGTCAACGCGATTATCAGTGTGGTGGCCGCCAGCGTCCTTTTCAAGGTGGGACTGGATACAGCGAAAGTATATGGAAAAGATGGATATGCACAGGCATTTGGCGCGGCAGGCGGTACGATCGGCACAGGAAGCGGCGCGTTTGCAGCCCTGTTATTTGTGCTGGTATTGTTTTTACTCTACCGTCCGACGGCAAAACGGCGGATTGCCAAGGATCGGAGTGGTAGTGTGGATTCCTACCGTCAGATTTCGAGAATCTTCTTCTTTACCGTTATTCCGGTTATCGTAAGCTCGGGTGTTTACAATATTAACTCGGTTATTGACAACGGTATCATGGCGCACGGCATGGAGTCGCTGGGACGCGGCAAAGAGTTTTTAGCCCTCTGGGGTATCTACAACAACAAATATATGCTGCTGGTACACGTCCCGCTTGCGATGGCGAACTCTCTGTCCTCGTCGCTGATTCCTTCGCTGTCCGGTGCAATAGCGCGTAAGGACCGAAAGGCGGCGATTGAGAAGACAGCCCTTGCGATCCGGTTTGCTATGCTGATTGCGATTCCGTCGGCGGTGGGGCTGACGGTACTTTCAGCGCCGGTCAATAACCTGTTATTCCGGGGCGGCAACAATGCGGAAGCGATCCGTATGATGATGATTGGCGCTTCAGCCGTTATCTTCCTGTCGCTTTCGACGGTTACCAATGCAATCTTACAGGGACTTAACCGGATGAATGTTCCGGTGCGGAACGCTCTGATTTCGTTGGCATTACACGTGATTGCGCTGTATATTATGCTGATGATCTTCAATATGGGTATCTACAGTATGGTATTTGCAAGTATTTTATTTGCGCTCTTTATGTGCATTTTAAATGCGATCGCGATCCGCAACACACTCGGTTACCGCCAGGAGATGGTCAAGACCTTCCTGCTGCCGGCGATCAGCGCAGCATTTATGGGCGCGGCGGCATATGGCGTGTACCGTGGGTTTACGCTGGTGATCCACAGCAATGTGCTGGGAACGCTGCTGGCGGTGCTTGTGGCGGTCGCGGTATATGGCGTGCTTCTTATCAAGCTGCACTGTATCGAGGAAGATGAGATGTATTCGATGCCGATGGGACGGAAACTCACACGCATCTGCCGGAAGCTGCATCTGATGTAGGGTTAGAAATTTAGCTATGATTAAAATTTAGAAAAAAGTGAATAATAAGGATACACAACAGGAGGTATCCTTATTATGAGAAAATATCAGGGAATACTGTTTGCGGCGCTTTTTTGTTTTGCAATGCTTCTGATTCTGGCGGCAGGGCTCTGGTGGTACCGCCCACGGCGGGCAGAACCGGTACCGGGGCGCGTGTATGAGTCAGAGCGGATGCCGGAGAACAATGCGGTTCTGAACCCGGAACCGGAAGTGGCGGAGAAACAATCCGGCTACTGCCTGACGGCGGAGGACGGAATGCTGATTATCTTTGACGGAACAAGCGGCGAAGTCTGTTTTCAGACCCATATGCCGCTCTCAGAATTTTCCGTGGAAGAACAGGAAAAACTGCTGGAAGGAGTCTGGTTCGACACGATGACGGATGTGTTTCACTATCTGGAATCTTTCAGCAGTTAGATGTGATTATAATACAGTCAAAAAACAAAGAATAAAGTCCGCGTATGGACGGTACGAAGCAAACGGTCAGGAAGGGAAATAGGGATGAGTCAGAATAAAGTAATCATAGTGGGAGCGGGAGCAGCCGGAATGACGGCTGCCATTTTTGCTGCCAGGGAGGGCGCTCAGGTGGTTCTGCTGGAACATAAAGACCGGGTCGGCAAGAAGATCCTGTCTACCGGCAATGGACGCTGTAATCTTTCAAATCGTTTGCAGGAGCCGTCCTGTTACCGCAGTGGTCAGCCGGATTTTCCATGGAAGGCGCTTGGGGCGTTTACGCTTCCGATGACACTGGAATATTTTGGGGATCTCGGCGTTTTGACGCGGGAGAGGGACGGATATCTGTACCCATATTCCGGGCAGGCAAGCGCTGTTTTAGATGCACTCCGTCTGGGACTTGCGCGGGAGTCGGTTCAGGTGGTGACGGAATGTGAAGTTTTCTCGATCACGCCGCGCGAAGATGTGAAACGCCGGTTTGAAGTGAAGACGTCCCAGGGGAGCTTTTCGGGCGAGACGCTGATTCTGGCGTGCGGCAGCAAGGCGGCACCGGGTACAGGTTCGGATGGAAGCGGATATAAGCTGGCGAAACGGCTGGGACACCATATCATCAAGCCGCTTCCGGCACTGGTTCAGCTCCGCTGTCCGGAAAAGTTCTTTAAACAGATCGCGGGAGTACGCGCGGATGCCTCTGTGATTCTCTATAGCGATGGCAGAAAGCTGGCGGAGGACAAGGGAGAGGTACAGCTTACGGATTATGGCATTTCGGGGATTCCGGTTTTCCAGGTCAGCCGCTTTGCGGCGCGCGCGCTCGACGAGGGACGGGATGTACGGGCGGTACTCAATTTTTATCCGGAATGCCCGGAAACGGAGACACGCCGGATATTAAAAGAGCGGAGTGAGCGCCTGAAAGAACGGCAGGTGGAGGACTTTTTTTCCGGCTGGATACATAAAAAACTGGCAGCTCTGTTTTTAAAACAGGCAGGAATCCGGCCAGATCGGACGGTTGGCAGCCTGACAGAGGCACAGATTCAGACGCTGGGGGATCTGCTCTGCCGGTTTGAGGTCAGCGTGAACGGTACAAATTCCTTTGAACAGGCACAGATCTGCTGCGGCGGCGTCGATGTGCGGGAGGTTGACGCACAGACGATGGAATCGAAGAAGGTAAAAGGGTTATATTTTGCCGGGGAGATTCTGGATGTCGATGGCATCTGCGGTGGTTATAATCTCCAGTGGGCGTGGAGCAGCGGCGCAGCAGCTGGAAAATGTGCTGGAAGGGAGTCAGATAAATGATACGAGTAAATCAGGTAAAACTGCCGGTCAGCCACAGTGAGGCGGATCTTCGCAAGAAAACTGCCAAAATGATGGGAGTATCGGCAGATCAGATACAGTCGGTGGAGCTGGTGCGCCAGTCTCTGGATGCGCGCAAAAAGCCAGATCTGTACTATTTATATGCATTAGATGTGGCAGTGGCAGGGAAAGAGGCGGCGATTGTCAAACGTGCGCGCAGTGTAAATGTGCAGATCCGAAAGGAAGAGGCGTACCGCCTGCCTGATCCGGGAATAGAGCCGCTTCGGGAGCGACCGGTAATCGTGGGCTTTGGTCCGGCAGGTATGTTTTGTGGTCTGATGTTGGCGCGTGCCGGATATCGCCCGCTTATTCTGGAACGGGGGCTGGATGCGGACAGCCGTGCAAAGGCGGTTGCACGCTATTGGACAGATGGAACGCTGGATCCGGAGTGCAATGTGCAGTTCGGCGAGGGCGGTGCAGGTACGTTTTCAGATGGAAAGCTGAATACGCTGGTCAAGGATCCGTCTGGGCGGAATAAGGAAGTGCTGAAAATCTTGGCGCAGGCGGGCGCGGATCCGGCGATTACCTATGTGAATAAGCCGCACGTTGGAACGGATGTTCTGCGGACGGTGGTAAAGAATATTCGAAGTGAGATAGAAAGTCTGGGCGGTGAGGTACGGTTTGGCTGCCGTCTGGAAGACTTTGAGACACAGAATGGTCATTTGTGTTCCATCCGCGTCAGTGCCCGTAAAGGCACGTCGGAGGCAGGACGGACGGTGGAGGAGATTCCAGCATCGGCACTGGTGCTGGCGATCGGGCATAGCGCCCGCGATACGTTTGCGATGCTGGCAGGGAAACCGCTCGACATGCAGGCAAAGGCATTTGCGGTGGGACTGCGGATCCAGCACCCACAGACGCAGATCAACTTAAGCCAGTACGGACGGGAAGAAGCCGGGAATCTGGGGGCTGCCAGCTATAAGTTGACGGCACAGACCTCCGGAGGCAGGGGCGTGTATTCTTTCTGTATGTGTCCGGGCGGCTTTGTTGTAGATGCATCCTCAGAGCCGGGACGGCTGGCAATCAACGGCATGAGCAACCATGATCGTGCCGGTGCAAACGCAAACAGCGCCCTGATTGTGACCGTTACACCGGAGGATTTTCCGCAGCCGGGCACACTTGGCGGCGTGACGTTCCAGCGTCAGCTGGAGGAAGCGGCATACTGCTGCGGCGGCGGAAAAATCCCGGTACAGCTTTATGGAGATTTCCGGGAAAACCGGATTTCAACGGGATTTGGAGCAGTGACACCACAGTTTGAAGGACAGTTTGCATTTGGAAATCTGCGGGAGGTGCTGCCGGAAGCGCTTTCGACAGCGATGTTAGAGGGAATGGAACATTTTGGACATGTGATTCATGGCTTTGACCGCGAGGATGCGGTTTTTGCCGGAGTAGAGAGCCGGACCTCCTCGCCGCTGCGGATTCCGCGTGACCACGCGACGATGGAGAGCAGCACGATCGCGGGCATCTACCCATGCGGCGAAGGCGCTGGATATGCGGGCGGCATTACCTCGGCGGCGATGGATGGGATGAAGACGGCAGAGGCAATTATCGCGAAGTATGCTATCCCCAAAATTAAATTGTGAGAGAGAATGGTGCAGCAGCTTTTAGGCTTTATAGTATAGTATGGATGTCTGCCTGTAGCTGCGAAGAAACAAACATTATAAGAGGAGAAATGATAGATGAAACAGGAAAGAATTGACCGTATTAATACGTTATATCATAAGAGCCAGGCAGTTGGATTGACCGAAGAAGAGAAAAAAGAGCAGGCAGCGCTTCGGAAGGAGTACATTGAGTCAATCCGTGGAAATATGCGAGGACAGTTAAATTCGATACTGATTAAAGAGAAAGACGGTTCTATTACGGATCTGGGTAAGAAATACGGCGGCGTTACGGATACGAAGAATTAATTGAAGGGTAGAAGAGATGGTTATTCATTCATCTGGATCGCAGATATCAAAACAGGAGATTCGCGCATATGTCCTTCAAAAACGCCGGACTCTGCTGCCAGAGGAAAAACACCGATGGGATGAGGCGTTGTTAGAACGTCTCCATCCATTCTTTCCACCAGCCGGAACGGCAGTGTATGCCTATACGAATGTGCGCGGTGAGGCGGGTACGGAATATTTGATTGACGAGCTGTTAAAGCGCGGCTGCCGGGTAGCGCTGCCACGGGTGTTTGGGCGTGAGATGCGTTTTTTCTATATCACAGATCGGAGCCAGCTTGTGACGGGGGCATATGGCATCCCGGAACCGGCGGACGGATGTCAGGAGGCAGATGCGCCGAAAGCGCTGGTGATCACGCCTGGCGTAGGGTTTTCCAAGGACGGAAGCCGCGTCGGCTATGGGGCGGGATATTATGACCGCTTTTTTGCGGCAGAACCGGATCATATGACGGTGGGGATCTGCTATGGATTCCAGTTGTTTCCGGCATTTGAAACCGAAAAGCACGATAAAAAAATGGCATATATTGTGACACCGGAGCAGACAATTAAAGTTTTGTAATGTCTGGCGCACTCGCGCGAAGCAGAAACATATCAAAGGCATACAGGAACAGAGCAGCCGTGTGGTAAACTCTGTTTTTGCTTCCAGATACATGAACCGGAATATTTTGTAAGAAACTGGAAAGGATTCTGGCAGGAATGGGACTTGCGAAAATGAGCGCCATATAGTAATATTATCTAATGTATGAAATATTAGGATTATTAGGATAATGAAAGAATAGTAAGGAGCAATACAATTTATGGATTTACATACAAACGATTCGTCCGAATCCGCAGCAGGCGTGTTTGTGTCCGACAAATGTCAGATTCCGGTGGGCGGTATACCGCAGCAGGAGCCGGATCGCCAGCAGTATTATATGGCACTCTGCCGCCAGAAGGTACAGGAGATTTCGGACAAACTGGGGCGTCCGCTGACCTGCTTTATCTCGACGTTTGGATGTCAGATGAATGCACATGATTCAGAAAAGCTTCTCGGTATTCTGCTGGAAGCAGGATTTGTGGAAGGAACCAGTGAGGAATCGGATTTCGTCCTCTACAATACATGTACAGTCCGTGAAAATGCGAACCTGCGCGTGTATGGACGTTTAGGGTATCTTCACAGCCTCAAGAAAAAGAATCCGCACATGATGATCGCACTTTGCGGCTGCATGATGCAGGAGCCGGAGGTTGTAGAGAAATTAAAGAAGAGCTACCGCTTTGTGGACTTGATTTTCGGCACGCACAATGTATATAAACTGGCAGAGCTGCTGGAACAGCGCTTTGAGACGGGGAAGATGGTCATCGATATCTGGAAAGGAACTGATAAGATCGTCGAGGATCTGCCGTCGGAGCGCAAATATACATTTAAGTCTGGCGTTAATATCATGTTTGGCTGCAACAATTTCTGCAGCTATTGCATCGTCCCGTATGTGCGCGGACGCGAGCGCAGTCGTGCGCCGGAGGACATCATCCGTGAGATTGAAGAGCTGGTTAAGAACGGCGTCGTAGAGATCATGCTGTTAGGGCAGAATGTCAATTCCTACGGAAAGAACCTGGAATCTCCAATTACCTTTGCAGAACTTCTGCGCCGGGTAGAGCGGATTGAGGGGCTTAAACGGATCCGTTTCATGACCTCCCATCCGAAGGATCTGTCGGATGAGCTGATCGAAGTGATGGCATCTTCCAAGAAGATCTGCCGCCATCTGCATCTGCCGCTTCAGTCGGGCAGCAGCGAGATCCTAAAGAAGATGAACCGCCATTACACGAAGGAGCAGTATCTGGAACTGGCAGAGCGCATCCGCAAGGCGGTACCGGATATTTCCCTAACGACGGATATCATCGTTGGATTTCCGGGAGAGACGGAGGAAGAATTTGAAGCT
>OJPV01001121.1_pt1 | contig 10295 bp, 7 predicted proteins | sample 1598581 | NCBI WGS metagenome assembly OJPV01 (sample SAMN03922501, study PRJEB24848) | human gut metagenome | isolation source: stool sample | host: Homo sapiens | place: Germany | collected 2011-11
AGATATGCTTGGACTGAGTCACGGAGCGGCCGAGGAACACTTCGTTCTCGTTTTCGCCGTAGACCATCGGACCCATCACATCGCTCATACCGTAGCGGACAACCATGTCGCGGGCCATCTGAGTGGCGCGTTCAAAGTCGTTGGAAGCACCGGTTGTCATCTGATGCATGAAGACTTCTTCGGCAATACGTCCGCCGAACAGGATGGCGATACGAGACAGCAGATACTGCTTGTCATAAGAATAGTGGTCTTCGGCAGGCAGCTGCATCGTCAGACCCAAAGCACGTCCGCGAGGAATAATCGTGACTTTGTGCACCGGATCGCTCTTCGGCATCAGACGAGCAACCAGAGCGTGGCCGGATTCGTGATAAGCCGTGTTGCGTTTTTCGTCTTCGGACATGACCATGGCCTTGCGTTCGGCACCCATCATGATCTTGTCTTTAGCGCGTTCGAAGTCTTCCATAGCAACTACACGGCCATTGCGGCGGGCAGCAAACAAAGCAGCTTCGTTGACGAGGTTCGCCAGATCGGCACCGGAGAAGCCCGGGGTACCGCGAGCGAGGACCGATTCATCCACGTCGGCGCCGACCGGAATCTTGCGCATATGAACTTTCAGAATCTGCTCACGGCCGCGAATATCGGGCAGCGGAACCACGACCTGACGGTCAAAGCGGCCCGGACGCAGCAATGCAGGGTCAAGCACGTCTGGGCGGTTCGTAGCAGCAATCACGATGACGCTGCTGTTGGTGTCGAAACCGTCCATCTCAACGAGCATCTGGTTCAAGGTCTGTTCGCGTTCATCATTGCCGCCGCCGAGACCAGCGCCGCGCTGACGACCGACCGCATCAATTTCGTCGATGAAGATGATGCAGGGAGAATTCTTCTTAGCATTCTCGAACATGTCGCGAACACGAGCGGCACCGACACCGACGAACATTTCAACGAAGTCGGAACCGGAAATCGTAAAGAAGGGAACCTTGGCTTCGCCGGCGATGGCTTTGGCCAAAAGAGTCTTACCGGTACCCGGAGAGCCGACGAGCAGCACACCGCGAGGAATACGACCGCCCAATCGCTGATAGCGGCTCGGATCCTTGAGGTAGTCCACAATTTCGGTCACTTCTTCTTTGGCTTCATCGCAGCCTGCAACATCGGCAAAAGTGACATTGTTATTCGAGCTGTCGAGCATTCTGGCTTTCGATTTGCCGAAGCTGAAAGCACCGCCCTTTCCGCCGCCCTGCATTTGGCGCATGAAGAAAATCCACACGCCGATGAGGATCAGCATCGGGAACCAAGAAATAAAGATAGAAGCTAAGAAGCTCTGTTCTTCGTCGGGCTGACCGTAGACCTGAACGCCGGCCTTACGGAGATCCTCCACCATCCAAAGGTCTCCCGGAGCTGTGATCTTATAGGTAGCTCCTTCCGTGGGAGTCACGGTAAGCGTACGACCTTGAACATCGACTCGCTTAATTTTGCCTTCCTTGGCCTGGTCCATAAATTGCGTGTAGCTCGTGGACGGCTCATTCGAAACCATCTTCTTAGCGCCGTCAAACTGCTTGAATACAGTAAACAGAACTAATGCGATCACGATCCATACGGCAACTTTGGCGAATAAATTATTTTTGTTCAAAATTTCACCTCAAATGCACGGCCTATGCGGCCGTCGGTTGTCGATTTATAAGGGCGGATTTCGCCCTGGTTATCAAACAATACCAAAAACCGAGTAACAAGAAAGGGCTTTCTTACCTTTTCTTGCGATTTCTTTGAATTATGAATTGTACTTAGCCTAAAAACCTGAATTTCTCTCAGTTCGGGAGGCCGAAGTTACAAACCGTAAGCCACTTCAACCTGCTGAATCGAAGGGGAATCCTCTAAATCTCGGACCAGTGTCCAATCCGCCGCAGCCTTATAGGGGCACGGCAGGCGTACCCGGAAACTGCGGTCGTCAGAGAACTCAAAGTCCACGCGAATTGCTTCCTCCGGATGCGTCATCTGCACGTCCAAGATCAGACGTTCGAGCTCTTTCGGATCTGCTTCTTCAGCCGGCCGAATGACGATATGCGCTTTCTGGCGGTGACGCAGTTCGTAAAGCGGATAGAAGGCTCCGGGGCTCGCCCAAGTCTTACCGCTCTTTTTGCTGTGAGATTTTTTAAGCTCAACTACTACTATTTCGCCCTTCGGTATCTCCTTGATTCGGGCTCTTTCCTGTTCGAAGTACTGGTTCTTAACGCTGTAATCCACTGGACCGTCCGGTGTCGCCAAATGCAGTGTGACAAAGGGAGAACCATCCTTGCCGCGGCGCTGCTCGCACCCGATGTACATACCGGCAACGAGATACTCGCCCGGGTTCTCGGATTCCGTTCCTGCAACGACAGCACCGAAATTACGTTTGAGTTCGGAATGGTAGGCTTCCAGCGGGTGACCAGAGAAGTAGAAGCCCAAAACGTACTGTTCTTTTTCCATTCGAGTCCGTTCGCTCCAAGGCGCAACTTCCTTAATCGGCACTTCGTTGGACGGCTCTTCTCCGAAGAGGCTGAACTGGTCGGCTGCCTTTTCATTTTCCTGAGCAGACTGCACGACAACGTCAGCATTTTCAAACCACTTACGGCGATTAGGCTCAATGGAATCAAAGACACCGGCCATCGCAAAGACCTGAATAATCTTCTTCGTGATGAGCTGAGAGCCCACCCGTTTGACGAGATCAAAGGGATCCTTGAACGGACCGTTCTTGTCTCTTTCGGCCTTGATGGCTTCTGCAGGAGCAGAACCTACACCTTTTAAGGCGCCTAAGCCCATACGAATCTCCATCGTCTTGGGACTCGTGTAGTTAAATTCGCTCTCGTTGATATCGGGGCCGAGAAGTTTGACGCCGTGGCGTTTGGCATCCATCAAAATCTTCAGAGACTTCTCCGGATCCGTCATCACTTCACTCAAAGAAGAGGCCAGAAATTCCGCCGGATAGTAATTCTTCAGCCATCCGGTTTTATAGGCAACATAAGAGTACGCGGCAGCGTGAGACTTATTAAAACCGTAGCCCGCGAACTTACGCATCAACTCGAATAAGTGAGTGGCCACTTCTTCGGAAACGCCGTTCTTTGCCGCGCCTTCGATGAACACTTTGCTCTGGCGCTCCATTTCGGCGACGTCTTTCTTACCCATGGCGCGTCGAAGAATGTCAGCGCCGCCGAGTGAGTAGCCGCCGATCTTCTGTGCCACCAGCATCACCTGTTCCTGATACACCATAATGCCGGCCGTATCTTCCAAAATCGGAATCAAACGCGGATCGGCGTATTCAGCTTTTTTGCGTCCGGCACGAATATCCAGGAAGTCCGGAATAAGGTCCATCGGGCCCGGACGATACAGAGCGTTCAAAGCGATCAAGTCGGAAAGCTGAGTCGGCTTCGCGTCAATCAGAAGCTTGTGCATACCCGGAGATTCAAACTGGAACACGGCAACCGTATCTCCGGTCTGGAAAATCTTCTTGTACGTGTCCTCATCATCGCACTCCATGTGCTCAATGTCCGGACGAACGCCGGTGTTCTTTTCGATGTAGTCGAGCGCACGTTCAATAATCGTCAGCGTGGTCAGACCAAGGAAGTCGAACTTCACCAGACCTACGGCTTCCACGTCCTTTTTGTCATACATACTGATGACGTTTTCCGGCAGCATGCCTGCTGCGTAGAGCGGACAGAAATCAATCAGTTTGCCCGGTGCAATCAGCACGCCGCCCGCGTGAATGCCCAAGCTTCGGGTGGTGCCTTCCAATTTCAAGGCGTACTCAATGAGTTTGCGGGCCTGAGGATTGTTGCGAACTTCAGCGCGGAACTGCGGCTCTTCGCTGAGCGCTTCTTCAAGGGTCGTGTTGTGACCGGGGCGCGTCGGAATCATGCGGGAAAGGCGATCAGCCTCGGAATACGACATATCGAGAACACGGCCGACATCCTTAATGACGCCCTTGGCACCCATCGTACCGAAGGTCGCAATCTGGCTCACGGACTCTTCGCCGTACTTGGATTTCACGTACTCAATCACGCGTCCGCGGTTGTTCTGGCAGAAGTCCACGTCAAAGTCAGGCATGGACACACGTTCCGGATTCAGAAAGCGTTCGAACAGCAAGTCGTACGCAAGCGGATCCAAGTCGGTAATACCCAAGCTGTAAGCCACCAAGGAACCGGCACCCGAACCGCGGCCCGGACCCACAGGACAGCCGTGGGTCTTGGCCCAGTTAATAAAGTCTTGCACGATGAGGAAGTAACCCGGGAAGTCCATGTCCTGAATGATCTTGATCTCACGCTCCAGGCGTTCCTTGTAGCGCGGGAACTCTGCTTCGCGTTTTTTCTCATCCGGATATAAGACTTTCAGGCGGCGGTCTAGGCCCTCGCGCGCGAGCTGTGCCATGTAGTCTTTGAGAGACATACCGTCGGGCGTCGGGAAAATCGGCAGCTGCGGTTTCCCGAGTTTGATCGTGACATTGCAGCGTTTTGCAATTTCAACGCTGTTTTCAATCGCAGAAGGAATGTCTTTGAAGAGCTCGCACATTTCTTCTTTCGTACGGAAATACTGCTGAGGCGTGTAAATACGAGGACGAGCCTTATTTGCCAGCGTGAAGCCGTCGGCAATCGCCACGCGAGCTTCATGGAATTCAAAATCTTCCGAGTTCTCAAACTGAATCGGCTGAGTAGCAACAACCGGCAGCCCGAGTTTCTTGGCGAGCTTGACGGATTCGGCGACGAGCATTTCGTCATTCGGGCGCCCCACTCTCTGCAGCTCCATAAAGAAGTGCGGGAATTTCTGGGACAATCTGCGGGCTTCCTGTTCGGCAGCCGATAAACTTCCGTTCAGGATAGCCTTACCGATCGCCCCGGTATTGAAGCCGGAGAGCACAATCAAGCCGTCGGCCATTTCCGGCGTAATCCAGTCGAGGTCGACTTCGCCTCTGTCTTTATATTGATTGGTGAGCCACGCACGGCTCAGCAGGTCGCAAAGCGTCAGGTAGCCCTGATGATTTCTCGCTAAAAATAAGAGGCGCAGATAATCATCACGGTTGTAGTGATTCGTAATCGAGCAGTCCGCGCCGAGAATCGGCTTGATACCGGCGGCTGATGCGGCTTTATAGAAAATGACATCACCGAACATCGCCGTGGCGTCTGTAATCGCCAGCGCCTTCATCCCGGAGGCAATCGCCTTATGTACTACTTTCTTCGGGTTGAGCATACCGTCTTTGATTGAGAACTCGGTATGCATACGAAGATGGACGAAATCTTGAGTCATATTTTCCAAAATAAAAAGATGCTGTTTTAAAACGGAGCTCAAAGCGTGCAGGAAAGTTTAGCGCAGCTGCCAAACATCCTCGACCCGTTCTTCGGCTTAATTGTTTTGAGCTGCTTCTGCGCTCAATGCGTAGTCTTTCAAATATTCATGGAAGGCTTGCGCCGCGCGGGAGAGCACTTTTTCCTTCTTTCTGATGAGATAGGTAGCAGAATGAAGTTTAGGGGATAAGGGCTTAACCATTAAGGGGCCGTTTGGATCCAGGTCGATTAAGTTATCAAAAGAGATCATCAGACCGAGGCCCTCTTCAACCATGAGTTTCGGCGTGTTGATCAGCGTGAAATACGCCACCACATTTAGCTCTTCAAGACTGCGCCCAAGCCAAGACTTCAAAAAGCCGGCACCTCGGGTTTGTGCTGACAATATCAGCGGACGATCTCGAAGCATCTGAGGTGTAACGAATGGCTCTTCTGCGAGCGGATCGTCTTTGCGCAGATAGACGCACCAATCTTCTTTCCAGGGCAAGCGGGTGTATTCGTATTTCGAGACGTCAAAAGGATCAAACACAATTCCGAGGTCGGAGAGCCCGACATTCAACTGATAGGCCACATTAGCGCTGTTGCCGCTCGTCACTGAGAACTCAACCTTCGGATGTATAGCTTTAAAAAGCGACATCGCCCGAATGACATTGCGCATGCCTTCAGACTCACCGGCAGCGATCCGCACTTCCCCGCTCAGCTCACTACCCTTTGAATCTACAAATTCGGCCTTGGTCTTGTCCACCAAAGACAAGATTTCTTCCGCCCGCATTCTGAGAAGTTCGCCTTCCTCAGTGATTTCCACTCCGCGGGCCGTGCGAACAAACAACTGCGCGTTCAACTCTTCTTCCAAGGCCTTAAGCGCCCGAGAGATGTTCGGCTGAGTCAGATGCAGGGATTCCGCGGCCTTTTGAACGCCGTTGTTTTCTGCGACAGCAAGGAAGAAACGAAGACTTCTCAAATTCATATACTAAAAAAGCATATCTTAGTTGTTAAATAAGTATTTGATATGTTAAAACAAAGCTTCTATTCTGTCCCTACTCGTTTTCAACGTCAGTCGAAAATCATGCAAAGAAGATCTTTCATTATCGGAGCTGCAACACTTACCGCTTTAACCGTTGCGGGACCTGTACGCTCCTTGGAGGGAAAAACAAAGATGAACAATTTAGAGAAATGGGACAAAACGTTCCCGCAGGACGACAGGGTCGAACATAAAAAAGTATCTTTTTATACCCGCTTCGGCACGAGATTAATCGGTAACCTATATTGCCCCAAAGGCGTGTCGGGCGACCTGCCGGCTATCGCTGTTTGCGGCCCGTTCGGAGCAGTCAAGGAACAGGCTTCGGGACTTTATGCGCAGACATTGGCCGCAAACGGCTTCGTGACTTTAGCTTTTGATCCGTCCTTTACCGGTGAAAGCTCCGGCTTCCCCCGCAATCTAGCTTCTCCTGACATCAGTACGGAAGATTTCTCCGCAGCTGTCGATTATCTGTCGAACCTCAAGGGCGTCGACCACAACAAGATCGGGGTGCTCGGCATCTGCGGATTCGGCGGTTTTGCATTGAACGCCGCTGCAATCGACACCCGCATCAAAGCTACCGTCACCTCCACTATGTACGACATGAGCCGTGTGAACACCTATGGCTATTTCGACAAGATGGATAAAAATGCTCGCTATGCATTGAAGCAGGAATTGAATGCCCAGCGTACCGAAGACACCAAAGACGGAACCTACGCACCCGGCGCAGGTCTGCCTGATAAACTTACCGGCGATGAACCTCAGTTCGTAAAAGATTACTGAGAGTATTACAAGACACCGAGAGGCTTCCATCCGAGGTCCATCAACTCCAACGGACACTGGAACAAGACTTCGGCGCTCTCCTTCATCAATACACCGCTGCTGACTTTCGCTGACGAAATTAGAAGTCCGGTGCTGATGATCCACGGAGAAAAAGCCCACTCTCTGTATTTCAGCAAAGACGCTTTCAAGAAGCTCACCGGCGACAACAAAACACTCATGATTATTCCGGCAGCCAATCACACGGATCTCTACGACAACATGAAATATATTCCTATGAGGGAAATCGTTGCGTTTTACAAAAAGAGTTTTTCTTAAAACAAACGCTTCTTGATTCGCCTTTCGAGGGCGGCCTATCGGCCGCCCTTCTGTTTTTATTAGAAATAAATTATTACAATACGCAAAAGTCTTTTATCGATACTTTGTCCTAATTAGGATAGTATATTAATCAAGATTTAATGTTATTAAAGGCAATGACTAATTCTCGTAACACGATTCAGAGACAACTGGTATTAAGCGCAGTAAGGCAGCTGCAGAACCATCCGACTGCTGACGAGGTTTATCAGGAAGTTCAAAAAAACTGCCCGACCATCAGCCGTGCAACTGTTTACAGAAACTTAAAACTGTTAGCAGAAGAAGGAGAAATTCGACTTCGCAACATCTCAGGTTCTCCTGAACGTTACGACCATATTTGCAGCAATCACTATCACCTGAGGTGCGAGCAATGCGGCAAGGTAATGGATGTAGAAATGCCTTACATGGCATTTCTAGATGAGAAAGTCAGAAAAAGAAATGAATATCTGATAAAGAGTCATGACCTCACATTTGTCGGGCTCTGTCCCGAATGCGCCAAGAAAAAACATTAAACCGAATTGAAATTGATACCGTCCTCACTAAGGAGAAAAGTATGAGAAGCATCACGTCTTTTGATTTGCAGTACGCACATCGTTTTCTTAATTTTCAAGGAGAAGCCCAGTATTTACACGGACATACCGGTGTTTTAACCATCGAAGTTGAAGACACGATCGAACCTGGGGTCAATATGGTCTTTCCTTGCAACGAAATTCGAAAGACTGCTTGGGAAGTTTTGAAGAACTTCGACCACGCTCTGATTCTTAGAGAGGATGATCCTTTGCTTCCCGCTATCCTTGCCGTCTACGATGCACAAGGCATTCGAAACGGAGCTCCCTCCAACAGAATGAAGGGTGCTCCAGTTAAGACAGACCTCATTACCTGTTATCCCGATTGCCGTCTTGTCGTTACAAAGGAAACGCTCACCACGGAAGGAATGATCAAGATCGCTTACGATCTGCTGAAAGACAAACTCAACATTGCCAAAATCACTTTCACGAGCGGTGTAAATGCAGCTTCTCAGGAATATAAACCTCAAGGAACTGTGGACCGCTGTCCTCTCTGCGGTATCGCGTTAGATGAGAACGGCGTATGCCCGAAGTGCGGTTACCGCAAATAGGACGATAACCTTTTGACAAGTAGCCTCTCCCAAGGGGTTAAAAAATCTCAGCAGGGTTTCTCTCAGAAGGAAAACCTGCTGTTTCTCTTGCAGCCGGTTATTTCAAATCACGCGCAACAATATACACTTCTGCCGAAGAACTTCTGGAGGCCTCGGGCTTTCGCACGGAAACCTTTCTAAAAGTTTTTTTGCAAGCTTCAACGTACTGAGAATAGCCGCTCCCCTGAAACACCTTGCAAACAAAAGAACCGTTCTTCTTGAGGTTCTCTTTAGCGAAATCCAAGGCCAGTTCATTCAAGAGCAGGCAGCGGGCAGCGTCGGCCGCGGCAACACCGGACAAGTTCGGGGCCATATCGGAGAGAACGACGTCGACCTTCTCCCCTTCCAAGAGATCGGTTAGCTTGTCTGCGACTTCCTGCTCTCGGAAGTCGCCCTGCAGGAAATGGACACCTTCAATCGGCTCCATCGGCAGGATATCCATGGCGATAACTTTGCCGTCGATTTTCCCGTCCTTATCGGTCAGACGCTCTTTAACAATTTGGGTCCAGGATCCGGGCGCAGCGCCTAAATCGACAACACTCATACCGGGTTTGATGATTTTATCTTTATCATCAATCTCCATGAGCTTGTAAACCGAACGGGCTCGGTAACCTTCCTGAACACTTTTCTTAACAAAAGGATCGGTCAGGTGACGCTTAATCCAAGCAGGATTAGAGCGAAGTTTCTTTTCAGATACCGGCATAGGCTTACACTTTCAAAAAAATCAAATAAGGAGTTAATGATGTCACAATTAGTGCTCGATCGTAACGCTCGCCTCTTACTTCAGGCAAAAGCACATCACCTCGATCCGGTGGTTCTGCTCGGCGGTAACGGTCTTACAGAAGCCGTGATTAAGGAAGTGGACCGCGCCTTAACCGCTCACGGCCTGATCAAAGTCAAAGTCCCGAGCGACGACAGAGAAGAACGCACGGCCATTTTTGAAGAACTGGCTGACAAACTCGGCGCCGCCAAGATTACCCAGATCGGCAAGCTTTTGGTCTTGTTCCGTCCGATTCCTGAAAAGGAAGAAACCGAAGAAGCTCCGAAGGTTAAGAAAGCTGCTCCGGCTGCCGCTCGTAAGACCGGCGCCAAGGCCCGCAATAATCGCAAACGCCTCACGGAAATGATTCAGAACAAGAACAAGGAAGCTAAGAGCCTTCCCTGGGCTAAAACCGTGAAGAAAGGCAAGACACCGAAGGGCCAAGTAAAAGCAGTGGGAGCCAAAGGCAAGACCCTGGGCTCCCGCTTAGCGAGCAAAAATAAAGGCCTCTCCGAAGAGTAAAGCCTTTATCAGTGCATCAAATTAGATGTATTGAACCGAAATAATTTCGTATTCAGACAGGCCCCCCGGGGCCTGTACTTCTACCTCATCCCCTTCAGACTTGCCGATTAAGGCACGAGCCATCGGGCTGGCAACGGAAATACGGCCGAGCTTGGTGTCGCTTTCGTCATTGCCCACGATCTGAACGGTCTGGCGATTACCGGTTTCGACGTCTTCAATCGTCACGGTCGCGCTGAACACAACCTTCCCGTTGTCCGGCAGGGTTGTCGGATCAATCACCTGGAACTGAGCAATTTTGCTCTCGAGCTCTAAAATTCGACCTTCAATAAAGGCCTGAGACTCTCTGGCTGCATCATATTCGGCATTTTCAGAAAGGTCTCCCTTTTCACGTGCTTCGGCAAT
>OJPV01001122.1_pt1 | contig 10291 bp, 9 predicted proteins | sample 1598581 | NCBI WGS metagenome assembly OJPV01 (sample SAMN03922501, study PRJEB24848) | human gut metagenome | isolation source: stool sample | host: Homo sapiens | place: Germany | collected 2011-11
AACCCCTTTTTGACAATTTTTTTATCTTTTTTACATTATCGGCAATTTTTCTATATTATTCTTTATTCTATCTTATTTTTAATGCCTTTTCACTATTATTCTGCTTTTTACACGCTGAATCCCTCTTCATATACATATATATGTAAAAAGAAATTTGTTCTTATCCTTTAAATGTAATTTCACTCCCAATTATATTGTGCATTTATATAATTGGAATAAGACTTATTTGTTCATTTTGTACAAATTTCGTAAAATTTGTTTTTACAGACTGGACTTTTCGCAAAAATGTGTTATTATAGTATATGTAAAGCGATATAGTTTTGACATTTAGCTACTTAATGTTGCTACTGTACAACTTTACAAATTGCAAATACCGGGAGGTTTAGTTATGAGTTTTGATAAAATTATCGCCATTACAAGACAGTATGGTTCAGGCGGACACGATATCGGTAAAGCACTTGCCGAGAAGCTTGGTATATCGTTTTATGATAAGGAGCTCATTTCTATTGCCGCTAAAGAGAGCGGTGTTTCTCCCGAGGTATTCAAGCATGCTGACGAAAGAGCTACCAACAGTCTTTTGTATTCATTGTCTGTGGGACTGTACAATTACGGTAACAACTTTTCTTCAGTGGGCGACCTGCCGGTTAATGACCGTCTTTATATTTTACAGCACAAGATTATCAAGCAGCTTGCTGAAAAGGAAAATTTCGTTGTTGTCGGTAGATGCGCCGACTATGTTCTTAAAGATAATCCGAAGCTAGTGAAGGTATATATTTATGCTGATCTTGATAAGAGAATTAAAAGAGCTGTTGACAGACAGGACATTGACCCTGCCAGAGCCAAACAGGCAGTTTTGAAGGCAGACAAGAACAGAGCAAATTACTATAGTTTTTATTCAGGAAAAAAATGGGGTCTTGCAGACAACTATGATTTGTGCCTTAACAGCACTAATATTACAGTTGATCAGGCCGTTGACATTATTATAAGTTACATCAATATTTGTGACTCAAATAAAAAATAACACTCATATTCGAGCATTTCCTGAATATACTATATTGTTTTATTAAGGAGGTGTACTATATGAAATTTGTCATTATGGATCTTGATGATTTTATCTTTGGTAACGAAGAATGGCACGAGAGCGAAAGATAATCGCTTTTCGGACAGAATTTTAATTTATTTACCGTGATTTTTTATCATTGACATAAAATCAAAAAAGAGGCGGATACTTAATCAAAAGTATCCGCCTTTTTTGTTGCCCCTTAAAACGAAACGAGGGCTTGCATTAATATTGTATGCGTCAAAATCGCAATTATTCATTGTTATTTATAAAAGAAAGCGGATCGGCGTACTTGCCATCAATCTTCACTTCAATGTGTATATGGTTTTCGTCCCCTGCCTCAAAGGGGACAGCGCCGATTGTACCGACCTTCTTCCCGACATCGATTGAATCACCCTTGTTTATATCAACCGAGCCAAGTCCGCAATATCTGCATATGACATTGTCGGTTGAAATTTCAACGATTTTGCCGAGCATTTTATCCTCACAAACATTAGTAACCACTCCGCCCGTCATTGCGGTTACATCATCGCCGAGTTTACCGCCGAAATCAACTCCCGTGTGCGGTTTCCATACATTCAAAGTTTTGAAATAAACACTTTTTTCGCTGTACTCACGAACAACATTGTTTGAATTAAGCGGATAGTTCAGGCTCAAATCTGTTGAAAGCATTGTTTCAAGAGCGTTTTTTGAACTTTCTGTCGGATTTGTTGACGGTTCTTCGGTTGCCGCAATGGTAGGAACTTCGACATCAAGCTTAACCTCGGGCAAGGTTTGGGTTACACCCGTGACATTTTCATTAACCTTAACCTCATTGCTTTGAGTTGCGGCAGGAGTTTTTGCACTTGGCACTGATAATGTATTGTAGGTTGAGTACACCGCCATGCAAACGGCAATCAGACAAATTGAGCAAGCCGTGTAAAATCCGATTTTTTCACGGCGACTGCGTTTTTTCTTTCTGTTGTTATAATAATCGCTCATAAAAAAGCACCTCCGTTTCTATTATTGACTGAGGTGCTAAATTTATACAGTTGTATATACAAAAATCCCTCCCGAAAAACGAGAGGGATAAGTTTGTTTTTAAGTATCAATTAGTATAATTATACTTTTCTGCAAACAGCATTGATTGACTCCGGAATTTCGCTTTCATCAGCAGAAATAAGGAGAACAATGTTAGTTGATGCAGTTTCGGCAAGATCCTGAAGCTTCTTTGTGAAGGTTTCAAGGCCTGCAAGAGCCTCCGGGCAAATCTTGAATGTTGAGTCAACGAGAATGTCAGTAACATCATAGTTGCCTGCGCAGATACCGCTGATAAAACCGAAAAGCATATCATAACCGCTGATGAGATACTGCTCTGTATCAATAAGTCTTGCCTTATGTGTAACATCATATGTGAGCTTTGAGCCTTTTTCAATTACAACAACATTGCCTGTTGAAGCGGCAACAGCCTCGTTAGCAAGAGAGATGAGCTTTTTAGTTTTGCCTGTTCCTTTTTTACCGATAAGTAAAGTAACCATAATTAGTTCCTCCGTTGTTATACTTTATTAAGAAATTATCCGAGTCTTGCCTCAAGAGCAGCCTTCTGATCCTCATAGCCCGGCTTGCCGAGAAGAGCGAACATATTCTTCTTGTAGCTTTCAACACCCGGCTGGTTAAACGGATTAACACCGAGCATATAACCTGAAATAGCACAAGCCTTCTCAAAGAAGTAGATGAGATAGCCAAGCTCTGATTCGTTCATTTCGGGAACATTAAGAACAATGTTCGGTACACCGCCGTCATTATGAGCGAGAACTGTACCCTCGAAAGCCTTCTGATTTACGAATCCCATTGTCTTGCCCGAAAGGAAGTTAAGACCGTCAACATTTGTCGGGTCTGTACCGAGAGTAACTTCTTTTTTACATTTATCAAAGAGAACAACAGTTTCAAACATTGTGCGTCTGCCGTCCTGAATGTACTGACCGAGTGAATGAAGGTCTGTTGAGAAGATAACGCTTGCGGGGAAAATACCCTTGTTATCCTTGCCTTCACTCTCTGCAAAGAGCTGCTTGAACCACTCTGACATCATTGTGTAAGCCGGCTCATAAGAAACCATAACTTCCATAGTTTTGCCCTTGCGGTAAAGCATATTTCTGATTGCAGCATATTTGTAACAATCGTTTGTCTTTAAATCATCGTTGTCAAATTCTTTCTGAGCTGTTGCGGCACCCTGCATAAGAGCGTCAATATCAGCACCCGAAACTGCGATAGGAAGAAGACCTACTGCTGTGAGAACCGAGAAACGGCCGCCTACATCATCCGGAACAACAAATGTTTCGTAACCTTCTTCGTCGGCAAGAGCCTTGAGTGTACCCTTAGCCTTGTCAGTTGTGCAGTAAATACGCTCTCTTGCGCCCTCTTTACCGTACTTCTTTTCGAGCATTTCACGGAACACACGGAAAGCGATGGCAGGCTCGGTTGTTGTACCTGACTTGGAAATCATATTTACGGAAACATCCTTGCCCTCGCAAAGCTCCATGATTTCTGCAAGTGCAGATGAGCTGATTGAGTTACCTGTGAAGAAAATCTGTGGTGTGTCCTTGCAGGTAAGGTTGTAGTTCTGTGATGAAAGAAATTCAATAGCCGCTCTTGCGCCGAGGTAAGAACCGCCGATACCGATTACAACGAATACATCAGTATCTTTCTTGATTTTCTCTGCACACTTCTTGATGCGTGCGAACTCTTCCTTGTCATAATCTGTAGGAAGATTGAGCCAACCCAAAAAGTCATTGCCGAGGCCGCTGCCATCATGCAACACCTTGTGAGCTGCTTTAACTTCGGCAGCAACACCGTCATATTCGTGTTCGCCGATAAAATCACTTAAATACTTGTCATTTAACTTTGTTGCCATTTATAAATTCCTCCAAAATTCCTATAGCGAAAATAGAATCGCAATAAGTATCTTTGTTGTTTTATTATACTATAATATGAGCGTTTTTGCAAGGTCAATTTGTGAATTTTTAAAATAAACCCGCATTGTTTTTTGCACTGCTTTTAATAACAATGCACAAAAGCCTGATTTTCCGACAAAATCAAAGCGAAATCAGTGAAGCGAACACATATTCAAGCAATGCACCGAAGCTTGTTTTTTGAACAGAATCGCCTGCACAAATATCAAAGCTCTGCGCCTTTTTTGAATTGACAAGGTATGTAAGCGTACCTATCTTCCTATTCTTTTCAACGGGAGCGTCAATCTTGTCGGGCAGGTCGATTTCGGTTGTAATTTTAGCACCGTTTCCTTTGTCAACCACTATTTTTGAAGAAACCTTACATTCAAGCTTTACGCTGTCAGCCATACCGCCGTTCACTTCAATGCTTTTCGGCATATCTTCGGGAAGTGTTAATTCTTTCACGGAAACATTTGCAAAGCCGTAATCAAGAAGTGCCGCCGCATCTGCAAATCGCTCTTTGCCTGTTTTACAGCCCAGAACAACGCTTATCAGCGAAACATCTCCCCTTGTTGCGGTTGCAGACATACAGCAACCCGCATCGTTGGTTGTGCCTGTTTTCAATCCCGTAATTCCGTTATAGGTTTTCAACAGCTTGTTCGTGTTGACAATCTGAGTTTTACCGCCACGAAGATTATCGAGCCAAATTGATGTGTAGTCAAAAATTTTCTCGTGTTTTGTAAGCTCTCTTGACATAAGCGCAACATCATAGGCAGAGGTTATATGCCCCTCCTCGTCAAGCCCGTTACAGTTTTTGAAAGCGGTGTCGTTCATTCCGAGTTCTTTGGCACGGCTGTTCATTTTTTCAACAAAAGCGTCCTCACTTCCGCTGATATGCTCCGCAAGCGCAACCGCCGCATCATTGGCAGATACAACAACCGTTGCCTTTATCATATCATCCGCACTCATGGTTTCGCCTTTTTCAAGCCAAATGTCACTTCCGCCCATTCCTGCGGCGTGTTCTGATGCAGTAATTTCATCGTCAAGGCTTAATTTTCCGCTGTCAACAGCCTCAAAGACGAGCAAAAGCGTCATTACCTTTGTTACGGACGCACACGGTCTTTGCTCATGCGGATTTTTCTCAAAAAGAACTTTGCCTGTTGACGATTCCATAAGCACGGCAGACGGAGCGGATATGCTGTCCGCACTGAGAGCATTCACTTTTAATCCAACAAACGGCGACAATAAAAACACTGCACACAATGTTATTGAAACAAATGCCTTTCTTAACATAAAAAACACCTCGTTCATTAATATGAACAAGGTGTCGAATGTATGTAATAAAATATGTGCATTTTTTAAAGCTGTAACTTTTTAGTACTGCTCAATAAGACAAACTGCGTGAGCGGAAATGCCCTCAAGTCTGCCTGTAAATCCGAGTTTTTCCTCGGTAGTAGCCTTTACGCTGACGAGCGAAATATCAATTCCGCAGGCATTGGCGATATTTTTTCTCATTTCGTCAATATGCGGTTTCAGCTTTGGCTGTTGAGCAATAACGGTTGAGTCAATATTGACAATTCTGTAGTTGTACTCGGCAAGCAAACGGCACACCTCTTTCAAAAGAAGAATGCTGTCTGCACCCTTGTACTTTTCATCCGTATCGGGAAACAGCTTTCCGATATCACCGAGAGCCGCCGCACCGAGAAGTGCGTCCATAATTGCGTGAACAAGCACATCGGCATCCGAATGACCGAGAAGTCCGAGTTCAAATGGAATCTCTGTACCGCCGATTATCAGCTTTCTGTTCTCGGCAAATTTATGCACATCATATCCGTGACCGATTCTCATATAAATCTCCTTTGCACAATCAACCCTGCTGTCTTGACTTGAGAATACTCTCGGCAATCACAATGTCAATCGGGGTTGTCAGTTTAATATTTTCCTCATTGCCCTTTACAACAAGAACCTCGCCGCCCATGTTTTCAATCAGCGAGCAATCGTCTGTAAAGTTGATGATATTATCGCCGGCATTTTCAAGAGCAAAGCGGTACAGATCACGCTCAAAAACCTGCGGAGTCTGAACTGCACGGAGCTGTGAACGGATAGGAGTGCTTTCTATATTATTGAAACCGTCAACAACCTTGATTGTATCTTTTACGGAAGTTCCGAGAGTTGCCGCACCCGTATCAAAAGCCGCCTCAACAACACGCTCGATTTCTTCAACGGTAATAAGCGGTCTTGCACCGTCATGAATAGCATAGTATTTGGCGCTTTCACTGCACACACCGATTCCGTTACGCACGCTGTCGGCACGGCTGTCACCGCCCTTGACGAGTTTTGAAACCTTGTTGAAACCGTTAAGCTCGATAATTTTATTGATTCTGTCGTTATCCTGTTCACGGCAGACAATTACAATTTCTTTGATAAGGTGGCATTTTTGGAATGCCTTCAGGGTGTATTCAATTGCAGGTCGTGACAAAAGCGGAATAAACTGCTTGCTGTCGGCAATTCCCATTCTCACAGAACCACCTGCCGCAACAATAACCGCAGATACAAAAGCTGACATATTCAACCCTCCGTAAATTTATTTTGCAATTTTATATATAATTTCTTTTAAAGAAAATTAAATCTTATCAAGAGCCTGACTGATGTCGGCAATAAGATCATCAACATTTTCAAGACCTACCGAAAGTCTGATAAGGTCGGGTGCAACACCTGCCTCAATAAGCTGTTCATCCGTCATCTGACGGTGGGTGTGGCTTGCGGGATGAAGAATACAGGTCTTTGCGTCTGCAACATGAGTTTCAATGTCGCAGAGCTTTAAGCTGTCCATAAATTTAACCGCACAATCTCTTCCGCCCTTAACCGCAAAAGAAAGTACACCGCATGAGCCGTTCGGAAGATACTTTTCAGCAAGTGCGTGATATTTGTCATCTTCAAGGTCGGGATAATCAACCCATGCAACCTTATCATTAGCCTTGAGGAATTTTGCAATTTCAAGAGCATTTTTGCAATGTCTTTCCATTCTCACATGAAGACTTTCAAGACCGTTCATAACATAAAAAGCATTCTGCGGTGACTGGATTGAACCGAGGTCACGCATAAGCTGAGAAGTAGCCTTTGTAATGTAGCCGAGCTTGCCAAATTTTTCGGCATAGACAATGCCGTGATATGAATCATCGGGAGTTGTAAGTCCCGGATATTTGTCGGCATATTTCAGCCAGTCAAAGTTGCCGCTGTCAACAATTGCACCGCCGACAGAAACACCGTGACCGTCCATATATTTTGTGGTTGAGTGAGTAACAATGTCAGCACCCCACTTAATCGGCTGACAATTGACAGGGGTTGCAAAAGTGTTGTCAACAATAAGCGGAACACCGTGCGAGTGAGCAAGTCTTGCAAACTTTTCAATATCAAGAACAGACACGGTCGGGTTGGTAATTGTTTCACCGAACATTGCCCTTGTGTTTGGTCTGAATGCCTTTGCAAGCTCTTCTTCGGGAAGATTCTGATCGACAAAAGTAACATCAATGCCCATTTTCTTCATTGTAACACCGAGCAGATTATATGTACCGCCGTAGATTGCAGACGATGCAACAATGTGACTGCCTGTTTCGCAGATGTTGAAAAGTGCAAAGAAGTTAGCCGCCTGACCGCTTGATGTGAGCATTGCGGCAACACCGCCCTCAAGGTCGGCAATTTTTGCGGCAGTCATATCATTTGACGGGTTCTGCAGACGGGTATAAAAATATCCGCTGTCCTCAAGGTCAAAAAGTCTGCCCATTGCGTCACTTGAATCATACTTAAAGGTGGTGCTTTGATAAATGGGCATCTGTCTGGGTTCTCCGTTCTTAGGCACATAGCCGGAATGCAAACACTTTGTTTCCTGTTTCATTGTAAAAAATCCTCCGTAATTTCATTCATTTTAACTAAATATTAACTCAAAATCGGATATCGAATTATCCGAAAAATTCTTTAATAAAATTCATTATTGCATCTGTTCCGAACACAACGCCTGCAACTATAAGCAAAAGCAGTAATGCGCTGACAATTCTTACGGTTGTACGCTTTGCACCCGTCATTTTCTCAAACTGCTCGTCAAGCGTTTCACCGTCATTCTCGGTGTATTCAACATCTTCGTCAAGAATTTCTTCGCCCTCAAGCTTGATTGCGCCGATTCCGACACAGGTGTCGAATGCCTTTTCATAAGCCGAATACGGAACATAGACATCATAGGTCAAATCATCATAGCCTGTGTATGCCTTAATGCTTTTACTGTATTTATTTTCCATACACTTCTTGATTGTAGCGTCACACGGAACGGTACTGTCCTCAAGTGCGGCTTTAACTCTCTGCAATTCAAAGCCCGATGCCGTGAGCAGATACACGGGAGTGTTTTCATCGGTTATTGTTTTAAGCTGAGCCTTGCAGTTTTTGCAGACTGTTTCTTCATCATTATGCAGTCGCTTGCATTTTGAACAATATTTCATAGACAAATCCTTCGTTATTTCATTTTGTTATCTACAATTCTAACACAAAAAGACAGCATGAGCAATACCCCACGCTGTCTTTATCCATAAATTTTTGTGCAGTTTTGTTATAAATTTAATTTTGTATCAACGGTCTGTGACCGCCAAAAAGTAAAAGTGCAAACATTACGGTAATACAAACCTTATAAAAGGAACAAAAATAATACCATTCTGTAGGGGCGTCCCATTGGGCGCCCGCGAGTAACGGCACAGAATTTATGATAAATACGATTATATAAATACCGCAAAGATAATGCCATTCTGTAGCGGCGAACCGCAACATTCATCATACAAAAAGCACCCGACAAATTAATGTCAGGTGCTTTGAAAAATTGTATGGCAATAAAATCAATTCACACAATCACACAAAATTAAAACACTCTTTTTCTTTTAAATACAAACATAACTGCAACTGCCGAAAGCATAACTACTGTGATAATTGCAGGAGTTGCAAAGTCGCCTGTTGCAACAACACCGTTGTTGGCTGTGCCGTTTGTGCTGTTGTTATTGCCTGCATTGTCTTTTGTTGCAACATCACTTGTTGCGGAAGAAATGTTACCGCTCGGCTTTTCAGGCTTTGCAGGAGTGTCTTCTGTGCTTACAGGCTTAATTGACGGGTTAGGATTATCTACTGATTTTGCTGTGTAAACCGTTCCATCTCTTCCATCGCTGTTTGAAGATATCGAAAATTTGTAATCGCCCTCGTCTGTCACGGCAAAATAAAGATTGTTTCCGTATTCATCGACATTCTCTACTCCATACAGTGCATACCATGGCACAGTAGCAATTATCCTTAGATTTGAACTATTAACTACCACACTGCGTTTTTCACCGTTTGCATAATAGTATGTAATTTCCATACCGTCAATATGATTAGAAATAGAATTGTTGACATCAAGAGATTTCATCCACTCATTCCATTCCTCTCCAGTTGAAATATCATCACGACTGCCTGTGAAAAGGGGCTTTGTGAATACCATATCAGGAAGCTTTGTTAATTCATATCTGACAATAGTATGTGGATCTACCTTTTTCTCGGCAGAAAAATCCGCTGAAACTATACATGACACTCCATCATCTTCGGCATAATCATATGCTATATAAAAACTGATTGTATCCTCATTTTCAGAATTTGTACCATAGTATATTTTTCCCTTATAGCCGTCAATTTCTGCAATAGGCGGAACAATACCGCCCTCGCTGTTAATGCCGTCACAGTTCACATCAAATTCTTCACCGTTGCTGTAAACGATATGAAGTACAACATTTTTCCAAAAGTCCTCGTCAGTAATATCATCAGATATACCTTTATGAACAGTAACAGCTTTAGGTGCTTTAACAACTTCCATTGAAACGGGATATACCGTCTCTGCTTCATCACTTGTTGATGCATTGCCCCAACCAAAATCATCATCGCCCATTTCGGTTGCAAATGCCTGAACAAATACTGTCTGCACAAGACACACCGCCAACAAAGCAGACAGCAAAATCGTAATAAATTTTGAATGTTTTCTCATAATTTCCTCCATCATTTTATTGTTTTATCTGATATGCAAGATTAATATTTTTATTTTAAACACCATTCCCCTCTGAATAATTATTTAAAAATTAACCCAAAATACCATTGCTGTTTTACTGCATTTTGCGGTATATTGCAATACAACAATCTGCGATATGCTATACTGTATGCGAGGTGAATTCTGTGTATAAAAGAATCAGGGAACTGAGGGAAGATGCCGACCTCACGCAAAAAGAAGTTAGCAAAATTCTGCATT
>OJPV01001126.1_pt1 | contig 10223 bp, 13 predicted proteins | sample 1598581 | NCBI WGS metagenome assembly OJPV01 (sample SAMN03922501, study PRJEB24848) | human gut metagenome | isolation source: stool sample | host: Homo sapiens | place: Germany | collected 2011-11
ACGGGCCTGCCGGTGCTGGGCTTTCTGCCGAAACTCCCGGAGGCTGTCATCGGTTCCCGCCATCTGGGCCTCTACACGGCGGCGGAAGTGGAAAATTTACAGCAGAAGCTGGCCCTTCTGGCCGACGCGGCGGAGGAGTACATCGACTGGCCCCGCCTGCTGGCCCTCTGCGAAAAGGGGCCGCCCGTCCTGCCGGTGCAGCCGGAGACGCCTCCGGCCCGCGTCCGCATCGCCGTGGCGCAGGACGAGGCGTTCTGCTTTACCTACGCCGAGACGCTGGAAGCCTTCCGGGACGCCGGGGCAGAGGTGGTCTTTTTCAGCCCCCTCCGCGACACGGCTCTGCCGGAAAACATCGGCGGGCTGTATCTGCCCGGCGGCTACCCGGAACTTCACGCAAGAAAATTGAGTGAAAATACCTCGCTTCTGCGCGAGATAAAGCGAAAAATCGAGTCCGGTCTGCCCACAGCGGCCGAGTGCGGGGGCTTCCTCTATCTGCACGGACGCCGAGGGGCAGAGCTGGCCGATGGTGGGCATTCTGCCGGGCGAAGCAAAAGATGCCGGACGTCTCGTCCGCTTCGGCTACGCCGCGCTGAGCGCAGACTCGGACAGTATGCTCTTCCGGGCCGGGGAGAGCTTTCCCGTCCACGAATTCCACCACTGGGATTCCACCGCCAACGGCACGGCCCTCGCGGCAAAAAAGCCGGTGGGCGGCGCAGAGTGGCGGTGCGGATCTGTAAACGAGCATTTCTATGCGGGCTTCCCGCATTTGTACTGGGCGGGTACGCCCCTGCCGCAGCGCTTTGCCGCCGCGGCTGAAAATTACAGGAGAGACCATGACTGAGACAGAACTCGCCGCCCTCTGTGCGGCCATCACGCCGCCGGACGAAGCCGCCCGGGCGGCGGCGCACGCCCACTGGGCCAGCCTTGCAAAGCCGCTGGGCGGGCTGGGCAGATTGGAAACGACCATCGAGGACGCCGCCGCCCTCACCGGCAGCGCAAAGCTGGATATTTCCCGCCGGGCGGTGCTGGTGCTCTGCGCCGATAACGGTGTGGTGGCCCAGGGCGTCAGCCAGACCGACAGCAGCGTGACCCGCGCCGTGGCTGAGAACCTCGCCGCCCGCCGCACCAGCGGCTGCCGGATGGCTCAGACCGCCCGGTGCGAGGTGGTGCCGGTGGATATGGGCATCGCGGGCGACCCGGGTGGATATGGGCATCGCGGGCGACCCGGTCCCGGGCGTCCTCGACTGCCGCATCGCCCCCGGCACAGCGGACTTCACCCTCGGCCCGGCTATGAGCAGGGCTGAAGCTGTGGAAGCCATCGGCAGGGGCATCCGGCTGGTGCAGGAGCAGAAGAAAGCGGGCGTCGGCCTGCTGGCTACCGGTGAGATGGGCATCGGCAACACCACGACATCCAGCGCCGTGGCCGCTGTGCTGCTGGGCCAGCCCGTCGAAGTGATGACAGGCCGGGGCGCAGGCCTTTCGGACGAGGGGCTTGCCCGGAAGTTAGACGCTATCCATCGTGGCATCGCAAAAAATCAGCCAGACTCTGCCGATGCACTGGACGTGCTGGCGAAGCTGGGCGGTTTCGATATTGCCGGGCTCTGCGGCGTCTTCCTCGGCGGTGCGCTGGAAGGTGTGCCGGTGCTGGCCGACGGTTTCATCAGCTGTGTGGCGGCGCTCTGCGCTGTCCGGTTCTGCCCGGCAGCGGCCAAGGCTGTTTTTGCAAGCCATTGCTCCACCGAGCCGGCCGCAAAGCTGGTGCTGGACGCTCTGAACAAAAAAAACCTCATCACGGCGGGCCTGCATCTGGGCGAAGGCACTGGCGCGGTGGCCGCCATCCCGCTGTGGGATATGGCGCTGGCCGTCTACGATGGCTGTTATTCCTTTGAAGAGGGCGGCATCGAAGCCTACACGCCGCAGGGAGGCGAAGGATGCTGATGCTGGTGCTCGGCGGCGCGGCCAGCGGCAAGAGTGCCTACGCCGAGAGCCTTGTGCTCAAGACCGGCCTGCCCCGCTATTACCTCGCCACCATGCAGGTCTGGGATGCCGAGTGCGCCGCCCGGGTGGAAAAGCACCGGAAAATGCGGGCGCAAAAGCAGTTCGAAACGCTGGAATGCCCGCTCCACCTCGACCGTCTGTCCCTGCCCGGCCGGGGGACCGTCCTGCTGGAAGACCTCGGCAACCTCGTCGCCAACGAGCTTTACAGCCCCGGCGGGGCAGGAAAGCACACCGCCGAGGCCGTTTTGGCCGGGCTGGAACGCCTCGCCGCCGGGTGTGATCACCTTATCGTCGTATCGAACGAGGTGTTCAGCGGCGGTGCCGACTACGCAGGCGACACCGACCAATATCTGCTGGCGCTGGCGCAGGTGAACAATGCCTTCGCCGCCCGGGCGGACAACGTCTACCGGGTGGTCTGCGGCCTGCCGGTGTACTACAAAGGGGGAGAAAAGCTGTGACTGTTTTGCAGACCATCGCGGTGGCCTTTGCGATGTTTTCGGCCCTGCCGGTGCCGCAGTTCGAGTGGAACGAAAAAAATATGCGGTACGCCATGTGTGCCTTCCCCCTCATCGGGCTGGTGTGCGGCGGGCTGTGGTGCCTCTGCGGCGTCCTGCCCCTGCCGGGGCTGGCCCGGGCGGCGGCGTTCTGCCTCGTGCCGGTGGCCATCACCGGCGGCATCCATCTCGACGGCTACGCCGACACTTCGGACGCCCTCTCGAGCTACGGCGACCGCGAAAAAAAGCTTGAAATTCTGAAAGACTCCCACTGTGGGGCCTTCGCTGTCATCCGGCTGTGCTGCTACTTTGTGGCCTACTTCGGCCTCTGCGGCAGTGTGCGGTTCACACCCCGGGCGGGCCTGTGCTGGACGCTGGCGCTGGTGCTGGAGCGGGCGCTGTCGGGCTTTGCCGTGGCGGCGTTCCCGCTGGCGAAGGACACCGGCCTCGCCCATACCTTCGCCACAGCGGCCGACAAGCAGACCGTCCGCCGCTTCCTCTGCGGCCTGTCGGCTCTGCTCATCCTGGCGCTGACGGCGCTGGGCGGCGGCGGGCTGGCGGCAGCAGCGCTTCTGGCGCTGTGGCGCTATTATTTCGTGGCAAAAAAGCAGTTTGGCGGCATCACCGGCGACCTGGCCGGGTGGTTTTTACAGCGGGCCGAGCTGTGGATGCTGGCGGCGCTGGCCGTCAGCCAGTGGGGAGGAGTGCTGTAAATGATGTTTATCACAGGGCCGCTCTACAGCGGCAAGCGCACCTTTGCGCGGAACTTCCGGGGCAGCGTCATCGCCGATGTGCAGGACGCCGCCGCCGAGACTCAGACCCCGGAACAGCTCGAAACGCTGGCCCGGGAGCTGGCGGAATATGATATTGTCATCGCCACCGAGGTCGGCGGCGGTGTTGTCCCGATGGATGCTGAGGAGCGCGCCGGGCGGGAGGCCGCCGGACGGCTGGCCTGCCTGCTGGCAGAGCGCGCCGACTGCGTGGTGCAGATGTTCTGCGGCATCCCGACGGTATTGAAAGGAGAATTACCCCAATGTTGATCTATCTGCTGCGTCACGGCCTGACCGAATACAACGCCCAGAAGCGCTATCAGGGCCAGCGCGACATCCCGCTCTCGGCGGAGGGCCTGAGCCAGCTGCGCCGGGCCGACATCGACCCGAAGGTGGTCTACATCACCCCGCTGCAGCGGACGGCCCAGACGGCCCGGGTGCTCTTCCCGGAGGCAGAGCTCGTGGTCGTGAAAGACCTGCAGGAGATGTGCTTCGGCAGCTTCGAGGGCAAAAACTACGTCGAGATGGAGCACGACGCCGATTATCAGGCGTGGGTGCAGGCCAACTGCGAGAGCAAATGCCCCGACGGTGAGCGGAAGGACGACTTCTCGAACCGCATCTGCAATGCCTTCTCTGCTCTGGTGGACAAGGCGCTGGCCGACGGCGAAGAGCTGCTGGTCATCCTGGCCCACGGCGGCACCCAGATGGCGGCGATGGAGCGGTACGCCCTGCCCAGGCGCGGTTATTATGCGTGGTGCGGCCCCAACGCGGGCGGCTATGTGCTGGATGCCGCCGACTGGGCCGAGAAGCGCCAGCTCCGCCTCGTGAAGACTGTGCAGTACACGAAAGACGCGGAGGCCGGCGTATGATGAGCACCTGGGCTGTGCTGGGAGGCTTCGTGCTGGATGCCATTTTCGGCGACCCGGCGTGGCTGCCCCACCCGGTGGTGTACATGGGAAAAGCCATCTCCCGGCTGGAAAAATTCCTCCGCTCCCGCCTGCCCAAAACGCCTCAGGGCGAGCTGCTGGGCGGTGCGGTGGTGGCGTTCTGCCTGCCGGTAGGAACGCTGCTGTTCACGGGCCTTGTCTGCTGGGGCGCGGCGATGCTTCACCCGCTGCTGGGGCTTGCCGTGCAGATGTTCTGGTGCGGGCAGGCGCTGGCCGCAAAGGGGCTGGTGCAGGAGAGCACGAATGTCTATGTCGAGCTGAAAAAAGGCAGCCTGCCCGCTGCCCGGAAGGCCGTGAGCCGCATCGTGGGCCGCGACACGGAAGCTTTGACCGCCGAGGGCGTGACCAAAGCGGCGGTGGAGACGGTGGCCGAGAACGCCAGCGACGGTGTCATTGCGCCGTTGCTTTATATGCTGCTGGGCGGTGCGCCGCTGGCCCTGACCTACAAGGCCATCAACACCATGGACAGTATGCTGGGCTACAAAAACGAAAAATATCTCTACTTTGGCCGTGCCGCTGCAAAGCTGGACGATGTGGCGAACTATATCCCGAGCCGTCTGGCCGGGCTGTTATGGGTAATGGCCGCGGCTCTGACCGGGAACAGCGCCTCGGGCGCATGGTGCATCTGGCGGCGGGACCGCCACAATCACGCCAGCCCCAACAGCGCCCAGACCGAGAGCGCCTGCGCAGGCGCTCTGGGCGTCCAGCTGGCCGGGCCGGCCTATTATTTCGGGGAATATTATCCGAAGCCCACCATCGGCGACCCGCTGCGGCCCATCGAGCCGGAGGACATCCTGCGGGCAGATCGGATGATGTATGTAGCCAGCGGGTTTGCGCTGGCGTTTGGATGTGCGATACGGGGGTTCTTGGGATGAAACAACTGGTCCACGGCGGTGACTGGATGGGCTACCGCGAACGCTTTGGCCGCGACGCGCTGGATTTTTCGGCGAACGTCAGCCCCCTCGGCCTGCCCGAAGGGGTGGCGCAGGCCATTCGGGACGCACTGCCTCTGGCCGACCGCTACCCCGACCCCCTCTGCCGTACCCTGCGGGCGGCGCTGAGCCGGGCCGAGGGTGTGCCGCAGGAGCATATCCTCTGCGGCAACGGTGCGGCGGACCTCATCTTCCGGCTGGTCTGGGCCGTAAAGCCCCATAAGGCGCTGGTGACTGCCCCGACTTTTGCCGAGTACGCCTCTGCATTGGATACGGTGGGGTGCGAAGTGAAACGCTTCTTCCTCGATAAAGCGAATGATTTCGCCCCGACGGACGCCCTCGTGGACGCCGTGGACGAGAGCATCGACATGGTGTTCCTCTGCCAGCCGAACAACCCGACGGGGCAGCTGGCCTCACCCGAACTGGTGAAAAAGCTGCTGCGCCGGTGCGGGGAGTGCCAGCTGGCCTCACCCGAGCTGGTGAAAAAGCTGCTGCGCCGGTGCGGGGAGTGCCACACGATTTTGGCCGTAGATGAGTGCTTTCTGGACTTTCTGCCCGACGCCGACGGGTGGACTGCGAAGCCTCTGCTGGAAAGTGGGAACCTCGTCATCCTGAAAGCCTTCACCAAGCTCTACGGCATGGCCGGCGTCCGGCTGGGTTACTGCCTCTGCGGCGACGAAACGCTTCTGGAAAAAATGCAGACAGCGGGCCAGCCGTGGGCCGTGTCCAGTCTGGCCCAGGCGGCAGGCGTCGCGGCCCTGAAAGAAACCGCTTATGTGGACGAGGTGCGCGTGCTCATCGCCCGGCAGCGGCCCGTTCTGACGGCGGGCCTGCGGGCGCTGGGCCTGCGGGTCATCGATGGAAAGGCAAACTATCTGCTCTTCCGCGCGCCCGCCGACCTGAACGAGAGGCTTCGTCCGCTGGGAACACAGGTGCGCAGCTGCGCGAATTATCCGGGCCTCGGGCCGGAGTGGTACCGCACGGCGGTGCGCACGGCCCCCGAGAACGCCCGGCTGCTGGAACTTATGAAAGAGGTGCTGGGATGAGCAGGGCAAAATGCATCATGGTGCAGGGTACGATGAGCGGTGCAGGCAAAAGTCTGCTCTGCGCGGCGCTCTGCCGCATTTTTGCGCAGGACGGCCTGCGCGCTGTGCCGTTCAAGAGCCAGAACATGGCTCTGAACAGCTTCGTCACCAAAGACGGCCTCGAGATGGGCCGGGCGCAGGTGGTGCAGGCGCAGGCCGCCGGTGTCGAGCCGGACGTGCGGATGAACCCCATCCTCCTGAAGCCCAGCAGTGACGTGGGCAGTCAGGTCATCGTCAACGGCGAGGTGCGGGGCCAGATGAAAGCGTCGGAGTATTTCCGCACGAAACGGCAGCTGGTGCCGGACATCCTGAAGGCATATGACAGCCTCGCCGAGGAGGCTGACGTCATTGTCATCGAGGGCGCGGGCAGCCCGGCGGAAATCAACCTCAAGAGCGAGGACATCGTGAACATGGGCCTCGCCGAGATGGTGGATGCGCCGGTGCTTCTGGTGGGCGACATCGACCGGGGCGGCGTGTTCGCCCAGCTATACGGCACGGTGGAGCTGCTGGAAGAAAAAGAACGCCGGCGCATCAAGGGGCTCGTCATCAATAAATTCCGTGGAGACGTAGAAATTCTGCGCCCCGGCCTTTCGATGCTGGAAGAAAAAACCCATCTGCCCGTGGTGGGCGTCGTACCGTACCTGAAGGTGGACATCGAGGACGAGGACTCCCTGAGCCAGCGCCTCGAGATGCGGGACGGCAAAAAGCCGCTGGATGCGGCTATCATCCGTCTGCCGCATCTGTCCAATTTTACGGACTTCATGCCGCTGGAACAGCCAATTTTACGGACTTCATGCCGCTGGAACAGCACCCGCTGCTGGGCGTGCGGTATGTTTCGAACGCTCATGAGCTGGGCGCACCCGACCTCATCCTGCTGCCGGGCACGAAAAACACGGTGGACGACCTGCTCTGGCTGCGGCAATGCGGGCTGGAAACGGCTCTGCTCAAGCTGGCCGCGAAAGGCACGCCGGTGCTGGGCGTCTGCGGCGGCTACCAGATGCTGGGCCAGACCCTCGACGACCCCACCGGCAGCGAGAGTGGCCGGCCGCAGACTCTGCGGGGGCTGGGTCTGCTGCCCACCCGGACCGTGTTCAGCGAGCAGAAGCGCCGCGCACAGGTCAAAGCGACCGCCGCCGCCCCCTTTGCGGGTGCAGAGCTGGAAGGCTACGAGATACACACCGGCGTGACCGAGGCTGAGGGCGGACCCTTCGCCCACTACCCCGACGGAGGCCGGGAAGGCTGTGTGCAGGGCAATGTATTCGGCACCTACCTCCACGGTCTGTTCGACACTGGCACGCTGACCGAGGCGCTGGCGGGCTGGCTCTGCCGCCGGAAGGGCATCGACCCCTCCGACGCGGCCCTCATCCCGATGGAAGAGTACCGCCGCCAGCAGTTCGACATCCTGGCCGACGGCGTGCGCGGGGCGCTGGATATGGACGCGGTGTATGCCGCGATGGGAATGGAGAGGCGCTGAATGGAACAGGGACTTTTGCATCTGTACTGGGGCGACGGAAAGGGGAAGACCACCGCCGCTATGGGTCTTGCGCTCCGTGCGCTGGGGTCCGGGAAGCGGGTGGTCATCGTCCAGTTTTTGAAGGGCGGGAACAGCGGCGAGATACCGCTTCTGGCCCAGCTTGGCGCGGAGATCTACCGGGGCAAGGCCGGGCAGAAATTCGTCTTTCAGATGACGCCGGAGGAAAAGGCCGCGACCCGGGAACTGCAAAACCAGAACCTCGCCGCCGCCATAGCACAGCCTGCCGACCTGCTGATACTGGACGAAGCCGGGAGCGCAGAAGAGCTGGATATGGTGGACGTCGATCTATTAAAAAAGGCCGTTCTGGAGCGGCCTGCTGGGTGTGAGTGCGTCCTGACGGCCCACACGCCGCCCCAGTGGATGCTGGACGCCGCCGACTACTCCACCGAGATGAAATGCTACCGCCACCCCTACCAGAAGGGGATAAAAGCACGAAAGGGGATAGAATATTGACGCCGCAGCATCATTTACCTGCTGACATTGAGCGGACGAGCTTCCACATCATCACCGAAGAGCTGGAAATGATGGGCCTGACCCCGCCGCCCGAGCACGAAGCCGTGGTCAAGCGGGTCATCCACACCACCGCCGACTTCGACTATGCGCGGAATCTCCGCTTCACCCCCCTGTCTCTTATACACATCTGACGCTGCCGACGATACTCGCGGTGGAGCAGGCCGTCAAGGCCCTCCATGCCGGGGCCGTCATCGTGACCGATACGAATATGGCGCTGGCTGGCATCACCAAACCCGGTCTGGCGAAGCTGGGCGGCACGGCCTGCTGCTATATGGCTGACCCCGAGGTGGCCGCCGCCGCAAAAGAGGCTGGCACCACCCGGGCCGTCGCAGCGATGAAAAAGGCAGCGCAGGAGCATCCCGGGGCCATCCTCGCCGTCGGCAACGCGCCCACGGCTCTGCTGACGATCGCAGAACAAATCGAAAGCGGCCTGCGGCCCGCACTGGTCATCGGTGTGCCGGTGGGCTTCGTGAACGTGGTGGAGAGCAAGGAACGGCTCTTCGCCGTCTGCGAAAAGCATGATGTACCGGCCATCGTGGCGATGGGCCGCAAGGGCGGCAGCAATGTGGCCGCCGCCATCTGCAACGCCCTCATCTACTCCGCCGCCGAGATGCTCGACCCTACGGCGCGGGGGTGGAAGTGAGCGATAAGTTTTGGAGGAGCGCAATGAACCCTACAAGAAAGACCGATGAAAGCTTTTACCGGCTGTTTTCCGCGTCTCACACCGTTTCAGAGCATCTGACCAAGCGGGAGGACAGCGAGCTGCGCGATAAATACGACCACAACGCGTTCTGCTATTACAGCCAGCCCTCGGCAGATGAAGTCCGGGCCGCGCTGGCCTACCAGAAAGAGCGGGGAGACACCTTCCTCAAGCTGGAAGGGTACGAGCCGCTGGCCGATGCATTCGGCATGGAGTGCGAAGAGACCCTGACGATGGTTCTGCCCCCGGAAACAGACATCCGCAGCTGGAAAACGAACCCGGACGTCTCGATCAAGGCCCCGGACGCAGACCAGCTGGAACAGCACGAACTGAAATACTACGGCCCGTTGTACGGAGATGATTTTACCGTGCGGAACAACCGGAACCTCCGGGAAAAGCTGACCTACCTCGGCGCGTATCTGGGCGGGAAGCTGGTGGGTGATTGCTATATTTTCGCATCCGATGGGTATGTCTGCATGGACGGCCTGCTGGTGGACGAGGATTTCCGGCACCAGTACATCGCCATGACCCTGATGAAGCATATTGCCGAAAAGGCGCAGGAGCGCGGAGAGATCCTGTATCTTCACGCTGACTCCGAGGATACACCGAAGGAACTGTATGCGAAGATGGGATTTCAGGCCGTTGACAAGCTCTATGAATATCTCTGCACCGATTTCTCGAAACTGAAAATATGAACGAATGCGCGCCGGATACGGCGATGGGCCTCCCAATGCGGGAGGCCTTTCTGTTACACCGTCGCCAGCACGGCGAGGATGCTCACGGCGAGGATGCTCTGCCAGCGTTTGTTCTCGACCACAGGCGCACGGCGGACGGGCCGGGACTGTACAGGCTGAGGCCGCTGGGCCGTCTGGGGCAGGGGAGTGAAAAGCGCGGCCTGCCATGCGGCGGCAAGCTGCATGGCCTCCGGGCAGCTCTGCAGGGTGCGGCGCTCGGCCCCGGCGAGGTAGTCTCCCAGCCAGCAGAGGATGGCCGCGATGTTCAGCTGCTCGGCGGCGCGGGTGCTCCAATAGCTCCAATGGGCGGGACGGCCCACGAACCGCTCCACCGTGATGAGCGCACCCTCCCGGGCGGCAGAGGGGGAGACCATCCCACAACCACCGGCAGTATGGGCCAGAACGTCCAGAATGCGCGCCATCCGGCCGCTGTCGAGGGCGTCGTCCCGGACAAAGGCAGAAAAATCCGTCTGGGCCAGCAGACCGTCGGCGGAGGCGGGGAAGCGCCCCGTCAGC